>Ga0073934_10002706_pt1 | contig 35557 bp, 37 predicted proteins | sample LarsenN4metaG_FD_76834 | JGI IMG/M metagenome (GOLD analysis project Ga0073934, IMG submission 76834) | Hot spring sediment bacterial and archeal communities from British Columbia, Canada, to study Microbial Dark Matter (Phase II) - Larsen... ... | reverse complement strand
GTGTTCGTCGCAAGGATCGCTGGCGGTGGGCAGATCCGGTCCAGCTGCGCGAAAAGGGCGCTTTTCAGGTCGAGCTCTTCTGGGACGGCTTCGATCACAAAGTTGCATCTGGCCAGGGAATCCAGATCGCCCGTGAGGGTCAGGTATTTGAAGTTGATCGCCTTCCGCTTCTTTTCCAGCTGCGAGGAGATGTAGCTGCTGGCCTGCGCGAGCATCTCCGGACTGACGTCGTACAGAACTACCGGGAGGTCGGCGAGCAAAGCGGTCAGTGCGATCCCTCCCCCCATGGTCCCCGCTCCGAGGATACCAATGTAATTTGAGGTTTTCGTCAAATTGATCTTCCGTTTGGGTATAATTTGATTGCAGAAATTCTGATATCCCAATATTACTGAACTGGAGCCCTATCTCGGGCTGGCTCATTTTGAGGACCTGCCAATCCTGGTCTCGGTGTTGAGGTCGAATTGTCCCTGTCTGGTCACCTTCAATCTCCGGCATTACCAACCGGGTCATCCGGAAGTCCAGACGATTCGACCTGGTGAGTTTCTCCTCTTGATCCGTCATCTCCTTGCCCAGCTGTGAAGGATTAATAGAGCAGCAAGTCCTCGATTTTCTTCTTTATTGCGACGATCCCGGGCAGGACCGAATCCATCAGCGGGACGCTGTAGGGGATGGGGATGTCTGGGGTCGCCAGCCGCTCGACCGGGGCGTCCAGGTCTGTAAAAGCCTCGGCCGCGATGGTCGCGGCGATCTCAGCGCCGAAACCAGCCGTATAAGTATCCTCGTGCACAATGAGGACTTTGCCTGTGAGGCGCGCACTTTCAAGCACCGCTTCCTTATCCCATGGGATGATCGTGCGGAGGTCGATCACGCGCACCCGGCCTCGAAAGCCGCCGGCCGCCTCCAGGCAGCGGGGGACCATCGCCCCCCACGTCACCAGAGTCAATTCATCGCCCTCGGTGAGCCGGGCAGCGTTGCCGAACGGCAGGCAGTACTCGTCCCCGGGGTAAGGTCGGCGGCCCTCGGGCGTGTCGAGCAAGGCGCGGTGCTCGAAGAAGAAGGTTGGGTCGTCGCCGCGCAGGGCCGTCCGCAGCAGCCCAACCGCGTCGGCGGCGTTGCTGGGGAGGGCGATGCGCCAGCCCAGCGTGTGGGCGTAGACCGCCTCGCCGGACACGCTGTGCCATGGATCGCCGGTCCTTTTACCAAAGCCGACCGGGATCCGCACCACGACGGGCGCCGCGAACCTGTTCGCCGTGCGCCAGCGCAGGGTCCCCAGGTCGGAGATCTGCTCGTGGGCCGGGTCGGCGTACTTGCGGAACTGGATCTCCGGCACGGGCATCAGACCTGCCAGGGCCAGCCCGACGGCGCGACCGATGATGCCCTCCTCCGAAAGCGAGGTGTCGAAGACGCGGGCTTCCCCAAACTTCGCCCGCAGGCCGAGGGTGGCCCCGTGCACGCCGCCTTTCACGCCGACGTCCTCGCCGAACACGAGCAGCCGCGGGTTGATCTCCATCTCATATTCCAGGGTCCGGCGGACCGCGTCGATCAGGTTGATGCGCGGCCCGCCGGTCTGGGGCGCTCCCGTCCCGAGGGGAGGGGGCGCGCCTTCCGGGCGCAGGCCTCCCTGGGAAGGCGGCTCGCCCTGGAAGAAGAGGTGACAGGTCGCCTGCTGAACGTCCGGATCGGGCGCGTTTTGAGCGGACTCCAGAGCGTCTGCCAGCTCGCGGCGGACTTCGTCGAGCAGGTCCTCCCAGGAGCTCTCCGACATCAGCCGTTGGTTGATCAGATACTCCCGCAGGATGGGGATTGGGTCGCTTTTTGCTTCCGCGCTGCGTTCCTCCTCGCTCTTGTAGGCCTGGTCGTCGATGTAGGTGTGTCCGCCGAGTCTGGGCACTGTCAGGCGGAGGAGGCAGGGCCCCGCTCCCGAGCGGGCGTGGGAGACTGCTGTGCGGATCAATTTCCAGGCCTCCTCGGGGTCCGCGCCGTCGCCGCTGAGCACTTTGAGGTTCGCGAAAGACGCCAGGTTCGAGGCGATGTCGCCGCCGGGCGTCTGCAGGCTCGCTGGGACCGAGATGCCGTAGCGGTTATCTTCGATCACGAAAAGCATGGGCAGGCGCAGAGTTGCAGCGATGTTCAAAGCGGACCAGAAGCCGTTGGTCGCCACGCTGCCGTCCCCGCCGAAGGCGAGCGCGATCGCGCCGCGCCATTCCAGTTCGCCCAGCGTCCCATGCCGGAAGCAGATCGCTTGCGCCCAGCCGGCTGCAGGGGTGTATTGGGCGCCCACGTCGCCGGAGGCCGGCAGAACGGTCGCTCCCCCGCAGCGGGGCAGGTTGAAGACCACGCCCACGTCGCGCCCCTCGCTCGGGCTGCCTGCCCGCGCCATGTCAGCGGCGAGCGCTTCCGCGGGCATCAACCCGCAGGCGAGCAGGAAGGGACGCGAGCGGTAGTACACCCCGGCGGCGTCGTGGGGATGGTCCAGCGCCTGAGCAAGCAGGACCTGAGAGAGCTCATGGCCCTTCGCGGAAAACTGGTATTTAACCCTGCCTTGCGGGGCGAGCTGCGCCTCTTCCAGCAGGTCCAGCTCGCGGGAAAGCAGGACCAGCCGAGCAACACGCTTCCAGTCTGGTTGAGGCAGGCCAGTCTCCTGGACTGAAGTCTGCATTCTTTGATTAATCCCACAACCCAGAGTAATTTCGGTCTGACACAGCTGGTTGAAGGTTGAGGTGTTCGGGCGGATGAAGCCGCTTAAACATCCCTGAAATACACTCGACAGCGTAACTTCTGTAATTAAGATAATTATACTGAAGATTGTTATAATCTGATGGACACCGGGCTGGTTCTAGTTTAAAATTTCAGCGTTAAATTATGGAATCCGTACCGCCGCGCGGTGGTGCGCCTGGGCGGATCGGGGACCACCGCAACCATATCGCGTGTAGGGATCCCGAAGAAGCTTATAATTGCCGCGTGCGCGCAGATCTCATCCCCTGGACCTCCCAGAGCGAAGATCGAAAATGCTGCCCCCATCATTATTAGGAATCCTCTCCGGTCTCGCCTCTGCCCTCGTCTGGAGGAGCGGCGACTTCGTCGGTGGGCTGGCGACCCGGCGGAGCACCCAGTTCCAGGTTGTCATGCTCTCCGCGCTGTCTGGCCTCGTCATTCTGGCAATGGCCGCGATCATCCGCCGTGAGCCCATGCCAGCGGCGGCTGGCATCGCCTGGGCCTGCGCTGCCGGGTTGTCGGGCGCGGTTGGCGTCGCAGGCCTCTACCGCGGGCTGGCGACAGGATCAGCTGCTGTGATCGCCCCCACCTCAGCGGTGGTTGCCGCGATCATCCCGGTGATTACAGGCAGCGTGCTGGAAGGACTGCCGACTCTCCCGCAGCTCGTCGGCATCCCTCTCGGCCTGATTGGGATTTACCTCGTCAGCCGGCCTCAGCGAGGTACAGCCGGTAGCCTGGAGAGCGGACCCAGGGAGCTGGATCTCCTGCGCGATGACACGACAGCCAATCACGTCGTACGGTTTTCCGGTCCCCGCGCTCTCGGACTCCGGATCGCAGGGAACGCTGGCTCAGGGTATCGAAGGTGGGGTGAAATGGCGCACGCCCTCTACGCCGGAGCAGGTTTCGGTGGTTTCTTCGTCTTCATCGCCCAGGTCGAAAGCGGTCCCGTGTTTGCACCTCTCGGGTTTGCCAAGCTGGCCGCCTTCCTGTTTAGCGGTCTCGTGCTCGCTGTACAGTCGCGCAACGCCTCAGGCGGGAATCACCACCGGGACCTACGAGGGCCGTTCACCCGCCTCGTCCTGGTGAATCCGCTTGCGCTGCTCGCCGGAGTCCTGGATGCCGGGGGCAATTTGTTCTATCTGATCGCGCTGCGTTACCTCCCACTGGCGATCGCCGGCATCCTGTCCTCGATGTATCCGGCTTCCACCGTGATCCTGTCGATGGTTTTGCTGGGTCAAAGGATCGTGCGCTTCCAGGCGATCGGAGTCTTCTTATGTCTCGGCGCGGTAGCGCTGATCACCCTGTGACGCCGGAGGTGTGTGCGTAAATTATAAGGGAAGGTTACGGATGCCGATGAGGTGGACGACCAGCAGATCGCTTGGCTCAGGTCGGTTTATGATATTTCCGGTTGATTCAGTCGGTTTCTATTTGAGGAAAGGGATTTTGATGATGGCCGAGTTAAAGACCAAGGTTACCGATAAAAGCGTCAAAGATTTCCTGGATTCCGTAACGGATGAGCGCAAGCGGCAGGACAGCTATCAAATCCTGAAGCTTATGGAGAGAGTCACTGGATCTCAGCCGAAGATGTGGGGGGACTCGATAGTCGGCTTTGGAACATACCACTACAGGTATGCGAGCGGCCGCGAGGGGGACTGGCTCTTGACCGGTTTCTCCCCCAGAAAACAAAACCTTACGCTCTACATCATGGCGGGATTCGACGAGTACGAAGGGCTTTTGAACCGGCTTGGAAAATATAAGACCGGCAAATCCTGCCTGTACATCAACAGGCTTGCAGACGTGGACCTCTCGGTCCTCGAGGAGTTGATCAGGAGATCGGTGGACCACATGTAGGCGAGCGGCTTTCTACGCCGCCAATCCCTCTGCAGATACCCTTAACGCCCGGTCACGCTCCGTGACCTCCCGTTCTGCTGGACGGCTGCGGTGCCAGAGCCATACTGTCTGGAGGAGCATCGCGCCAACGAACGCCGCCAGGCCGACGAACAGCCCGGTCGCGCCTCCCCATGCGACGCCGATGGACAGGACTGTGATGCACGTCAGGAGAAAGATGATCACCGCTTCCGTGATGCCCCGGGTCCGGCGGTCGTGAAGGATCAGCCCCTGGCCCCAGCTCTGGGCGGCGCTCAGGGCAGGCATGGGCAGGGCGATCCACATCCCGGCCACGGCCAGTGATGCCAGTCCTGGTTCCAGACCGGAGATCCCCTCGAACCAGAGTCCGGCGAGCGGGGTCGCGGTGATCGCCAGCTGGAAGAGGGTCGTCGCGCCGGCCAGCAGGCCGGTGAATCGGCGCAGGCTGCCGGTGGAGAGGGGTTCGTCGAGCAGCGCGACGACCACTTCGTTGTATGCCATCCCCAGCGAGCGCAGCATGAAGATCAACCCGGAAACGACTGGCCAGACGGCGAGCGACGCCAGCGCCTGGGGCATCCGGCTGAGCGCCGCGCTGCCGATCGGCTGGACGAGCAGGGTCAACAGGGAGGTCAGGACGAGCGGGATGTAGAAATCCCTGAACGCCCGCAGGGTGAGCGGCGGGTCCACTGCCGGCATCGCTTTCACCTCGGTCCTCAGCACCGGCTGGACGACGATCCCGGCGTAGGCTGCCTCGCTGATCACCCCGGCTGCAACAGCGCTGGTGGCGACGACGATACCCGGGATGGTGCCGAGGAAATAGCCAGCCAGGAGGACGGCCAGGTCGGCCGAGAGGCGCACTGCCGTACCGGCGCCGACCGCTTTCGAATGTCCATAACGGATCAGCACGCCCTGGTTGAAGCGCCGGTAGGCGATCGACCAGGTCCAGGGGGTCATGATCATCAGGCCGATCCGCCCCGGCTCGATGATCTCAGCCGGCGATCCCAGGAGGCGTTCGACGACGAAATCATACAGCGGCGTGAAAGCGATCAGGACGTGGAGGGCGGTCAGCGAGGCGCCGGCAGCCATCATGAAACGGCGCACCTTCTGGTAGGAAGCCCAGTCCTTGCTCAGGGCGGTGGATGCCGCCAGGAGCATGATGACTGGCGACTCGATGATCAGGGCGATGGGGAAGACGATCCCCCCGTACGCAGCCAGGTTGATCTCCGGGTCAGGCAGACGGGCAACGATCGCGCTGAGCGCGGGCAGCTCGGCGCCCATCAGCACCCAGCTGGCAGCCAGGGGCCACCAGGTGTGGAAGATGCGGTTGAGAGGAAGGGGAGTCACCCCGTAATTATAATCTCACGGCAGGATGAGATGCAGGTCGCCGAACTCGTGCCACAGGTACTTTCGCTGGAGGGCGGCGCGGTAAGCCAGAGACAGGTGTTCGAAACCCGCAAGAGCTGCCAGCAGGTCCATGTGGGAGGCGCCGGGTTCGTGGAATCCGGTCAGCAGCCCAGCGACGACGCGCAGCCCGCGCCTGGGGGAGATCACCAGATCCATCCAGCCGTCGTTTGGGTGGACGACCCCCCGTTCGTCCGCCGCGCTTTCCAGGGCGCGCACCGAGGTGGTGCCGACGGCGACGACCCTGCTGCCCCGCTCCCGCGCCACGTTCACCCCATCGGCGGTCGCCAGGGGTACCGAAAAGTATTCCTCGTGAGGGTATTCTCCGGCCTCCAGGCTCGCCACGCCCGTGTGCAGGCTCAGCGGCAATACCTGGACCCCCTTAGCCACCAGCCGGGTGAGGATCTCGGGGGTGAAGGCGCGCCCAGCGGAAGGCGCAGCTCCACGATCCACAGTTGAGCGGACAGCCTGGTCGAAAGGCGCACTTCCAGAGCGGTTTTCATTTTCTTCCACAGGACACCTCTGCTCCTTTATTAATCTCAGACTACTGGGGCACTTTAAGACTCCGGGAGAAACCGTTACATTCACTGAAGTCTCGGGAAGCCAGGTTGACTGACCTTATTATAGGGAAACTCCCATAGAACACACCGGGCAGGAGTCCAGGTCCAACCCTGTACCTTGGAACAGGCAGCCGCGCAGCGTCCTTAGGGCTGTGTGGATCGAGTCTCGACCCGCGGGTCCACCGCGCCGGTAAAAAATCCGATGACCTGCAAAAATCCGTATTGTATAGAGATGGGCGCGGAATTGAGCGATCCTTTTGGTAACGTTGCGGAAGCTTTCTCACGCGCTGCCGAGAAGTATGACCGTTTCGCGGAGGACCACCCGAACCTCGCGCGCATGCGGGAGAAAGTCTATGAGCACCTGTCCCGCCATCTTGCGCCGGGAGCGCGCATCCTGGAGCTCAACGCGGGCACCGGCACCGATGCGGTCCACCTCGCCCGGAGCGGGTATTCCGTCCACGCCACAGACATCGCGCCAGGGATGCTCCAGCGCCTGCAGGATAAAGTCGACCGGGCAGGCCTGGCGGAACGTGTGGTCGTCCAGAACTGCTCGTTCACGGCTCTGGAAGCGGTCCGCGGCGGTCCCTTCGATGCGGTCTTTTCCAACCTCGGAGGGTTGAACTGTATCCCGGACCTGCGCCCGGTGATTGCGCAGCTGCCGCTGGCGCTGGCGCCCGGGGGGACCGTCACTTGGGTGCTGATGCCGCGGGTCTGCCTGTGGGAGTTGGGGCTGGTGTTCACGGGAGATTTCAAAGTCGCCACCCGGCGACTGTCCGGCAGCGGCACGCTGGCGCACCTGGAAGGGAAACGCTTCATGATCTACTACTATACGCCGCAGCAGGTGGTGGCAGCCTTTCGACCGGGCTATCAGCTTCTGGAAATTGAAGGCCTCTCCGTTTTCGCGCCTCCCGCGGAAAGCAAGAACCTGGCGCTGAAATATCCCTCGCTTTACCGAAGGCTGTGCTGGCTCGACGACCGGCTGGCTCACCGCCCGCCCTTCTACGGGTGGGGAGACTTTTTCATCGCCACGTTTCGATACCAGCCTGAGGACCTGACGAGTTGACCTTAAAGTTGATCCTGACGAGATTGGCGCAGGTCCCGCATATGGTCCACATAACGGGAGACTCGCTGGCTCTTGGGAGCAGGGTGGGCAGGAACACGTTGTGGCTGTTCTTTGCCCGGCTCGGAAGCCAGGGGTTGATGCTGGTCTTCACCCTGGTGATCGCAGCGCGCCTGGGAGAAGCAGGCCTCGGCGCGTATGCGTTCATGTCCGCCGTCCTTTTCCTGGGAAACGTATTCACGACCTTCGGCACCGATATGGTGATCCTGCGTTCGGTCGCGGCGGCGCAGGATGCGAGCCTGGTTCCAACCGCGCTGCTCCTCCAGTTGATCCTTTCCGTAGTTTTTATCGCCCTCGTATTCGCCGTTGGACCGGCGCTCCCGAACCAGGGCCACGACGCCGTACTTGGGCTCCAGGTTTTCAGCCTGGCGCTGATCCCGATGGCTTTCTACACAGTCATCAGCGCTGCGTTGCGCGGAAATGAGCGGATGGACTCTTACTTGTGGCTCAACCTCGTCCAGGTTCTGGCGCAGCTGGGGCTGGTGTGGGCGTTCATCCGACCCGGAAGCAGTCTCCTGATACTAGCACTCATGTTGCTCTTCGCGCAAACAGCTTCTGCACTCCTGGCTGCTTATTTCTACATGACGCAGCTCCCCGGCGTGGGGCGGAAATCTTCCGGTTCTCTGGCAGCACTGATAGCCGCTGCCGCGCCGATGGCATTTCTAAGCATATTGAAGGTGCTGTACCAGAGGATCAATGTGTTGCTGCTGTCCTCGATGGCAGGGGCGGAGGTCACCGGGTATTACTCCGCTGCGCTCCGGCCCGTCGAGGCCCTTCAGGTTGGGCATGTCGCTCTGCTCGGCGCCTTGTTCCCTGTGATGGCCCGGTCGCACGCAGGCGGGCGAGCTGGCAACCCTCGTTCGAACGATCTTTTCTCGCTGGCGTGGTGGCTGCTATTGGTCGCCGGTGGACTCATCGCGCTGTCCTTGACCCTTGTCGCGGATCCACTCGTGAACCTGCTCTACGGCCCGGCGTTTGAGCCGGCCATCCCGGCGCTGCGGCTGCTCGCCTGGACGTTCATCCCGTTTTCTGTCAACATCTATCTCTCGTCGGAATTGCTTTCCTCCGGTCAGGAGCGGAAAGTCGCGTTCGCCTTTTCGGTCAGTCTGATCCTGTTGTTCAGCCTCAACCTGGCGTGGATCCCCAGGTGGGGTCTCCTGGGCGCCAGCCTGGCTGCTTTCGCTGCCGAGGTCGTCCAGGCCGGGATTTTTATGTATCTGATCCGACGTCCTGCCGATGAGTTTTCCCAATTACCCCGATAAGCACCGCCTCGCTTCGCTGTTGAACCCCGAGGATATCGTCGGCTACCGGCGCCGTCTGGGCCGCCTGCCAAAAATCAGGTTTCCGGAGGGGATTTTATTCTGCCTCGAGCGGGGCATGCCGAGGCGTATGCGCCGGCGGGCGCCGGTCCGCAAAGCCGGGAGCATGCTGGGGGACCTGTACCAGGTCAAGAATTCTCGGGAAAGGGTTGGCGTGATGACCGATTTCGGCGGCGGCGCCCCGATCGTCGCCGAGCTGGCGGAAGAGCTCATCGCCCTGGGCGCATCGCGCCTGCTGCTGATGACCTGGGGCGGCGCATTGCAGCCCGGCCTTGCCGCCGGCGACATCGTCATCTGCGACCGGGCGGTCCGCGACGAAGGAACATCGCACCACTACCTGCCTCCCGGGAGGTACGTGGAAGCCAGCCCGGAGCTGGTGGAAAGTTTTGCTGCTGCCATCCTGACCCGCGGGGGACGGGGCATGATCGGCCCCACCTGGACCACCGACGCGCCGTACCGTGAGACAGCAGGCGAAGTACGCATGTATCAGAGCGAAGGGGTGATGACCGTTGAAATGGAGATCGCTGGCCTGTACGCTGTCAGCCGGGTCAGGAACGTCCAGGCGGCCGCTGCTGTGGTGATCATGGACAGCCTGGCAGACCTGCGTTGGACAGTCCCCGAGGACCTGGACCGCATCTACCGGGGGCTGGAGACGGTCTACCTGGCGGGGATCGATGTGCTGAGCCCCTGACCGGCTTTACACATCCTTTACCGGGGGAAACTCGATCATTCCGTCGGCAGCATCAGCCCTTTCGGCGGACAATTCATGGAGTAAAATTCATGGAACAATCCTGTGCAGGAGGAACCCATGCTACGCGAATTCCGGAAATTTATCTCCAGAGGCAGTGTCCTCGACCTGGCGGTGGCTGTTATCATTGGGGGGGCGTTTGGGGCGATCATCAACTCCCTGGTGAACGACCTCCTGATGCCCGTGGTGGGGATCCTCCTGGGCGGAATCGACTTCACCGGACTGGCCATCCAGGTCGGCGAAGCGTTGCTCACTTATGGCAATTTCATCCAGGCGGTCATCAACTTCTTAATCATCTCTTTCTTCCTCTTCCTAGTCGTGCGGGCCGCGAATCGCCTGCGCAGACCGGCGGAAGCGCCAGCGGAGCCGCCCCCACCTCCACAGGATGTGGTCCTCCTGACCGAGATCAGGGATCTGCTGAAGAAGCAGGGAGAATCATAAACCCGGAGTCATCATGGATATCGAAGTCATCTACCGCCCATCTTATTCTATCCTCTCCTGGCTGATCCCCCAACTGCCGCATGAATCTAAAAGCAATTGAGGATCAGGCAGTAAGAACATCTTTCCTGGATAACTCCCGGCTGGGAAAAGGGTCCGCCTGGCACTATCTGGCGGGCGTCTTACTGATCCTATTCATCTGGTTGATCGCCGGCAGCCTGATCACTGCGCTGCTGATATTGATGCTCGCCGTTCTGCGCGGCTTCGGCGCCGAGGACATCACCCGGCTGGCCGCGGATCCCTGGGCCCTGGGGCAGACGCCTTATTTTCTCGTTCTGAGCAGCAGTTTTATCATCATGTTCCTGGGGATCTGGCTCACGGTGCATCTGGTCCATCGCCGGTCGCTGCGTTCGGTCGTTACTGCAGAGAGAGCCATCGATTGGGAGCGGGTCGGGACCGGTTTCCTAGCGTGGCTGGTCCTGATCACCATGGGTTCGATAGTTGAATATTTGTTGTGGCCGGGGACTTTTTCCTGGAATTTCGACCCGCGAGCATTCATTCCCTTCGCGTTCCTGGCGATCCTCCTCATCCCGATCCAGACCTCCAGCGAGGAGCTCTTCTTCCGGGGATACCTGGTGCAGGCAGGCAGCCTGGCGAGCCGCAACGGCGTGCTCCTGGCAGTCGGCTCAGGGGTGCTCTTCGCGCTCCCGCACATCGCCAACCCCGAGGTGGCGGTGAATTTCACCGTGGTCCTACTCAGCTATTTCGTCCTGGGGGCATTCCTGGCCTGGATTTCGATCCGGGATGGGACGCTCGAGCTGGCTTTGGGTGTGCACGCCGCCAACAACCTGTTCGCCGCGCTGGTGGTGACCTTTCCGGATTCGGTGCTCCCGACCCCGGCGATCTTCTTCACAACGCACTTCGACCCGGTTTTCTCGCTGATCGTGGAGATCGTGGTGTGCGCCTTGTTCTACCTGGCGACCTTCGTCTGGTTGAAGAGAGAATAGGTTAGTGATGTGGCGGGTACATCGGGCGGCGGGTAGAATATCCGCCCTACCCTAAAACCGGTGGATAGGGCGGTTATCCAAAGCCGCTGATTGAGCTACGGTTTTTCGGCCTTCACCAGCAGGCTGTAGACCTGCGTGCCGTCCTCGGCGGTCCAGGCCTGGCTGCGGGTCGCGGCGATGCCTGTGAAACCCGCCGCGGCGATCAACCCCAGATACTCCGATTCAGGCAAAGCGCCGGTGACGCACGCCGCCCAGCCCTCCGGGTCGCTGCGCAGCCCGGGTGAAAAGGCCCGGTCGGTGACGATGTCGCTGATCGATAGGACTCCGCCGGGTTTGAGCACCCGGTACGCCTGCCGGAAAGCCTCCCCTTTATCCTGCACCAGGTTGATGACGCAGTTGCTGATCACCACATCAACAGATCCATCTTCGAGGGGGATCTCCAGGGCGTCTCCCAGGCGAAATTCGACATTCTGGTAACCCAGCCTGGCAGCGGTTGCGCGGGCGCGTTCGAGCATCTCGGGCAGCCGATCGATGCCGATCACCCTCCCGTGCGGGCCGACGCGCTGCGCAGCGGGGAAGGCATCTGCCCCGGCCCCGCTGCCGATGTCCAGGACGACCTGCCCCTCCCTCAAACCAGCCAGCGCCAGCGGATTCCCGCAACCAAGCGAAAAATCCGCTTCGCTCTCGACCTCTGCGGGAGGCGCACAGCAGGAAGGAGTCTCCGGCTGAATCACATCCAGCGGGATGGCTCCTGGACTCCCTTCCAGGGACGCCTCGACCTGTGAAGGGCTGCAGCAGCCTGCCCCGCCGCGGGCCACATTGCGGTAGTGGGACTCGACGGCATCTTCCATGCCCGGCACGGGCCTGGTCCCCACAGCGATGAAAATACTCACCGCAGCCTCTTCGTCGCAGGTCTCGGAAGAACAGCTGCAGTCCTGCCTGGTATCCTCGACCAAAACGTTGACGAGTCCGGCAGCTTTCAGCCAGCCTGAGACATCTTCCCGGTCGAATCCGGGCCACAGGTCATGATGCTCTTCGAGCAGCCAGGCGTGTTCGTGTCGGTCCAAATCTGTGATCACCACGCGCCCACCCGGCTTCAGCAGGCGCGCCATCTCCCGCGCCGCGGCGCCCGGGTCGGGCGCGTGGTGCAGGTACATGTTCGCCAGGACTGCATCGATGCTCCCATCGGGAAGGGGGATGCGCGTCCCCTCCGCCAGGTGGAATTCCACATTCGGGTGCCTGGACAGCTTGTCCCTTGCGGTTGAAAGCATCTCCGGGGAGCTGTCGACGGCATGCACCTTTGCGACCTTCGGGGCCAGGCCTTCTGCCAGGAAACCGGTGCCTGTGCCCAGGTCGACCGCGACCGAATCCTGGCGCAGGCCTGCGCGCTCCAGGGCGAGCTCCCGGACTTCCTCCCCGAACATGCTGGCGCGCCGGCTGTCCCACTGGCTGGCGATCTGATCGAAATAAGTCTGAGACATTTACCTCTCTCCCTGATTCAGATATTACCAGTACAGCACAGGGCTGATCGGGTTTCCTGTCGACTGAACGCCAGGCGCAGTTGCAATATCCAGTCTGCCGCTGAGCGGGCCAGGGATTGAAAGCGAGATTTCCTCGCCGGCCGCACCAGATCGGTTTTGAATTCCCACCAATCGCCCTTTTCGAACCGGATCGCCTGCATTTCCTGGAGGCGTTTTTCCGCGTGGCGCAAGTGGTATGGCATAAAAATTACTGGGTTAGGGTACATGAACAATTCACTCCTCTTGTTTTAGATTTCATCTTGATAGACGGAGAAGTTTGAAAAAAGACGCAAGCAGGGGCGAGCCATTCATCCCAGACATGGCGTCTTGATGGTAACCGGAGAACGTTCGGAATCAATTTCAATCGGCCATCCCCCTAACCCCCCTTCCCGGCGGAAAGGGGGGAATATTGAAATTTCCAACCCTGACCGGAGATAGCAGCGGGCTGCCCCTACCGGTCCTGGCGCCGCGAGCAGCATGCCTGCCGGGGGTAGTATTCCAGGATATTTCCTGTACGGTCGAGCTCGAAGTGGCAGCAGTCCAGGAACAGGTCTTTGAGCTTATCCCGGGCGCGCTGCACCCGGGATTTCGCTCCCGAGAGGGACAGGCCGAGTCGATCGGCGATCTCCTGTTGCGTCAGCCCCTCGAAATCGCTCAGGAGGAGCGGCTGCCGGTAGATTTCTGGCAAGCATTCGATGAAAAGCCTGACCGAGGGGAGCAATTCCTGCGCTGCCTCCGGCTGATCGGGGGCGACCGGGAGGACGAGCGATTCTGACAGCGGTTCTTGTTCCTTCCGGCTCCGGTAGTAATCGATGATCGTGTTGCGGGTGATCTGGTAGACCCAGCTCTGGAGTTTTGCGCCATCGCGGAGGGTCTCAATCCGACTGTGGATGCGCAGAAAGACCTCCTGAAGGAGGTCCTCCGCAGTGTCGTCATCGGGAACGCGCTTGCGGATGAACCGCCGCAGCTGTTCGGCGAAACTGTCGTAGATATCGGTTGTGCTTAATCCCACGTAGACAGTTTAACGCAAAGTCGCGAGGATGCAAAGTGGTTCCCGGGCGACTCGCATGCGCGCCGCCGATCACTGGCGGGCTATCCAGGCGCATTATCAGCCGGAGGGCATCATCGGTTAGACCCAGCAGGATTATGAAAAACCAGCCTTTCGAAGGTCTCCCCGAATATCAGTCGGTGTACGTGGTCGCTGGAGTACTCTCTTCTTTTCCTGTCCCCCACCCCCAGTCCTCCCCGAAAGTCATGGTCCCCAGGCATACTTCAGAAACCCGCAGACCGCTCGTTCCCAGAAGTCTGTACCGCATGATTCCTCCTGTCCCGGATTGGATCAACCGCAGAGGGGCGCAGGGGGTCGTTGGAAAGCGACCGTTCCAACCTGTCCCCGCTGCGCCCCGGCGACCGGGTCATGAGATGGTCGTCCTGATTATCATTTATCCCAGGGTCGCTGTCCACGGACGATGGGACAGGGGTTTTCCTGGACGTCAGGACAGGTCAGAGCTCGACCAGCCCGTGTTGGGCGGCGATCGAGACCGCCTCCGTCCGGTTCGTCGCTCCCAGCTTCCTGAGAATCGAACTGACGTGGAATTTGACGGTCCGTTCGGTGATGACCATCCGGCTGGCGATCTCCTTGTTGGTCAGCCCACGCGCCAGGAATCCCAACACCTCGGTCTCGCGAGTGGTGAGCGGTTCCAGGATCGGCGCGTCGTCTGCGTTGTCCACAGCGAATTTTTCCAGGAGCCTGGAAACTACCAAGGGTCCCAGGAGCGATCCCCCCTGGCTGACGATCCGGATAGCTTTGAAGACCTCCTCCCTTGGCGCGCCTTTGAGGAGGTATCCAGCTGCGCCAGCTTGCAGGCTCCCCAGGATGCGTTCGTCCGAATCGAACGCCGTGAAGACGAGCGCTTTGCTTTCCGGGCGACCTGCCCGGATCCGGCGGAGAGCTTCCAGTCCGTCCATCCCCGGCATCTCCAGATCGAGGAGGATGACATCTGGTTTCGTCCTGGTCGCTGCTTCGACCGCTTCGGAACCGTCCCCGGCCTCGCCCACCACCTCGAAATCCGGTTGGGTCTGCAGAATCGCCACGAGATCGTCACGGACGACGGGGTGGTCATCGACGACGAGGAGGCGGACTCTCACGGTCATAAAGGCACTCTGACTTTCACGGAGGTCCCTGCGCCTGGCGCGCTGTGGATGTGCAGGCTGCCGCCGAGCAGCCTGGCGCGTTCGTTCATTCCCAGGAGACCGTATCTTCCGGGCGGGATGCCATCGGGATCGAAACCCCGACCATCGTCACGCACGGTCAGGTGCAGCTCCTCCGGCCGGATGACCAGATCGACGGACGCCTGTGCGGCATTCGAATGCGCGATCACGTTCGAAAGGGCTTCCTGGGCGATCCGGTAAATGCCGGTCTCGACGCGCGCTGGGAGAGGCGTGCGGGCCCCGGAGGCGGTGAACTTAATTCTCACTCCATTCAGGCGCGGCAGCGCGGCGATGTGGCCCTCCAGAGCACGCGCCAGGCTCCTCCCTTCGAGGGGCGCGGCCCGCAGGTCGAGGACGGACCGCCGGGCCTCTTCCAGGCTGGCGCGGCTTGAGCGCCCCACAAAGCGGTGGACGGCTGAGTACGGGCCACGCAAGCCGCGCTCGATGAGGCGCTGGTAGATGGCGGCCACCTCCACTTCCGCTGCCACCATCTGCTTCACCACTTCTCGGTACGGCTCCACGGAGGAGGTGTTCTGCGAGGCGAGCCTCGTGGGCATGGCTAGTTCTGCGGCGGCACGCAGCTCTTCTACCGGTGGCAACGGCCCAGCCAGCAGTCAAGTGGCCTGCGTCCACTCCCGGTAGAGCCGAACCGTCACGCGGGCGATCTGCATGTCGCAGCTGATTTGCCGGTCACTGGCTCCCGATCGTAGTTTGTTGAGTAGTTCTCGAACTGTCCATCACGTTTTTTCTCCTGTTCGACATGGTCTCCCTCCAGGGGGGTGTTTGCTCCGGAAGGATACCGGATGTTCAGGAGATCGACTACGCTGGGCTTGGCCTGAGCTTGCCGAAGGGTGGCTCTCTCGGCCGCAAATCACTGGCAACCTTTGGGTGAAAAGAGGTAGTACACTTTGGGTGAAAACACCTGGTATATTATCGGGCGAAAAATGACATGACTGGCACAAAGAGGTGCCCTGGGCCAATAACGGCACTGAACAAGCCATCCGGCGCATGCAGATGCGCAACCGCACCGTGCGGCAAAGCCCCGCGAAGCGGGGTGTTACAAATCCTGACAGGGGATGTGGGCAGCGCTGCTCCTGGCAGACTCAGGATTAAACTGGTAGGACAAGCAAAAGAGAGGGGGCATGGTGGTCCTGCCAATTTTTACAATTCGCAAACCGTATATGTTACAAACACGAGCTCATGAGGCCATTAGGGCTATCGCATTTGGACCAATCTGTGGGAGAATGGCTGCACTCAAGGAAGGAGTGCAGCGATGGAGACGAAACCAACCGCAAGGATCGAAGCCCATTTTGGCCAGTTGCGTGATCCCCGCATCGGGAACGCTAAACGGCACCAGTTGCTGGATATCCTGGTGATCGCCATCTGTGCGGTCATTTGTGGAGCAGACAGTTGGAGTGAAGTCGAGTTGTTCGGGAAGACCAAGCGGACCTGGCTGGAGCAGTTCCTGGAACTGCCCAAAGGCATCCCCTCGCATGACACCTTTGGGCGGGTGTTTGCCCTGCTCGATCCGGATGAATTTCGGCGCAGTTTCATGACCTGGGTGCAGGCGATCCACGAACTGACCCAAGGGCAGGTCGTCGCGGTGGACGGCAAGCAGTTGCGTGGTTCGCAGGATAAAGCCAACGGACGAGAAGCGATCAACCTGGTGAGTGCCTGGGCCAGCGCCAACCAGTTGGTCCTGGGGCAGATCAAGGTGGACGAGAACTCCAATGAGATCACCGCCATTCCCCAATTGCTCCACTTGCTGGATCTGGAAGGCTGCCTGGTGACCGTGGATGCCATTGGCACGCAGACCGAGATCGCCCAGCAGATTGTGGCGCAGGACGGCGATTACCTGCTGACCGTCAAAGAGAACCAGGGCCATCTGTATGAAGACCTGGCATATCTCTTCCGCGTGGAACGGGAGCGAGATTTCCAGGACAGCCCCTTCACTTATGCCAAACAGGTCCGCAAGGGACATGGGCGCCTGGAGATCCGCCAGTGCTGGGCGACTTCCGATCCAGAATATCTCGCCTTCCTGCGCGAAGGCGAGAAGTGGTCCAGGTTGCAGACCCTGGCCATGATCGTCACCGAACGACAGGTCGGCGAGAAGGTCGAAGTCAAAACCCGTTACTTCATCGCCAGCCTGGCTGCTCCGGCTAAGACGATCTTGAAGGCTAAGCGCAAGCACTGGACGATCGAAAACCAACTGCATTGGGTGCTTGAAATCGCTTTCCGAGAAGATCATAGCCGAGTGCGCAAAGATCATGGACCAGAGAATTTTGCCATCCTGCGGCATATGGCGCTGAACCTGCTCAAGCAAGAGAAGACGGCTCAGGGCGGCATCCAGGCCAAGCGTTTACTCGCCGGCTGGAATGAGGCGTATCTGCTCAAGGTGCTGGCGGGTTGAAATGCGATAGCCCTAATGAGGCCATTGACACATGCCATTCCTGTGATTATAATAGTGTATGATATGTGATGTCATATATGTGACACTTATAATGTCTTTGGGAGGTGACAAACATGATAGAGCGCAAGAAACTTTCTCAAGAGTTTGTGGATCAGATTTTGGCTTGGATCAATGCGCATAACCTTGAGCCTGGCACTAAGATTCCCTCGGAAGGTGAGCTGGCGAACATGCTCGGGGTTAGCCGGACAACTGTACGTGAAGGCGTCAAATCCTTGGTGGCGATCGGAGTATTGGAAACACGACGGGGAATTGGAAATTTCGTTCGGAACCCACAGCCTGGACCTCTCCGATATTCCACCGGCCCAAACCATCCTGCCTCGAATACTTTACTTCGTGATCTTTTAGAGTTCCGTTTAATCGTAGAGCCAGAAACTGCCGCACTGGCTGCATATCGCCGGACATCAGCCGATCTTGATGAGCTTAATCGATGTGTAGAAGAGCTCGAGAAAGCGGTCTCTGCTGGCGTGACCACGAAGATACCAGAAGATCTGGGCTTCCACATTGCACTGGCACGGGCAAGTGCGAACAGTGCACTAATGGACACCTCCAGCATGATTGCGCAATTTTACGAGAATGATCCCTATCCAGCAGATTATGCCGACGTCTTTGAGCATCGAGCTATCAAAGATGCAGTACAGGCTTCCGATCAAGAACTGGCTCGAAAAATGATGCGCCTTCACTTAGACCATCAGAAGAGTAAATATCCGAATGTGGAGTCTTAGATATGGGATCCGCGTTTTGTGCGGGAACAATGGTTACCAAAGACAAATTTATAAGTTGGCTTTAGTTGTCTTGATTGGCACGCGTGTTCATTTGGGTGAAGGTAGTTATACTTCTAATCGATTCTGATTAACATGATGTAGGCACAGAATGCGCTGACCGATCTCCGCTTTTAATACCCTGGCATTCTGGGGGCAATACCGGAGTGCTGGCCAGATGGCTGCCTGCTCACCCGTGCAGGATTTGAAGACTCTGGTGATATGCTCATCAGGAGTCTACGGAAAGGAGGTTAGTTCTCTTACAAGTCCTCAAACTATATCAAGATCGGAACTAATCTACTCACTGTCCTTGACGGAGGAGTAACATGATAGATAAAGTTACCAACAAAAAGATTGAACAGAATATCGAACGCTTCACAAACGATAAGCTTACCCGACGCCAGTTTCTGAAGAGTATGTTAGGGCTGGGTATCTCGGTTGCCTCAATTAATAGCATCCTGGCCGCCTGCGGCCGACCACCTGCCAGTCCCGTGGAGACTGGCGAAACGCCCTCGGGTGGGACTACAAATAAAGGCACGATCAACTATTGGGGCAGCCCTATCGAAATTCCTGGTGATGATTGGGGGCCAATCGTTCAGGAGACCGGCTGGGAAATGAACTTCGTCGATAACGGGAGCGCTCTTGGACCTGTGCTCGCCGGTTTAGCGGCAGGCACCGCGCAGAACCAGTTCGACATCATCTCGCTCAACCGTGGAGCCCAGATGGTGCTTGCACCCGAAAACTACATTGTCCCGGTCGATCCCGCGAAATTCCCCAACTCAACAAAGGCATACGATTACTGGCCGCTTAACAGCGACCTCTATAAGTACGAGGGGAAATTGTACGGCATTCCGGTCATGGGGAACGGCGATTCGGTAGCCTATCTCCCGGACAAAACCGGTGAAATAACCTCCCTCAGTGCCCTCTTCGATCCAGACTTCAAGGGTAAGACCGCCCTCGAGAATCGATGGTCCGCAGCGCTGATCAAGACAGCGATCTACCTGAAGGGCAATGACCTTGAAACTATCAAGGATCCGGGTGATATGACCCCCGATGAATTGAAGCTGGTTGCTGATTTTTTGATCGAGAAGAAGAAGGAAGGCCAATTCCGCACGTTTTGGAATGGCTGGGAGGACGCAATAAGCTTATTGGGCAATGAAGAAGTCTGGATAATGGACACTTGGGAGCCGGTAGTCTACGCGCTTAAAGCGGAGGGGAAGAACGTCGAATATGCCTGGCCAAAAGAGGGCTTTATGTTCTGGCTCGTTGCCAATTACCTCTTGAAGGGTGCTGTTGATCGAGGCAAGGAGCAAGCCTTCTATGACTTGTGCAACTTCCAATTCAGTGGCTGGTACGTCGCTAAGATAGCTGCCGTACGAGGCTATCTGGTCCCGACAGGGCTAGGCATTGAGTATGCTAAGGCACATCCAGATGAATTCGACGTGGCCGAGCTCGAGCGGCTTCAGGCAAACGCCCGTAGGAAATTTGAGGAATATCCCGGTTACTGGGAGCATTACGCTCCGACCTACATGTCGGACTATGAGGAGCAGTGGCAGCGCGTGCTCAGTGCGTAGGACCACCACAGATAACCAACATCCAGGGAGAGGTGGCAGACCTCTCCCTGGTGTCGAATGCGAGACAACCGTGCATAATAAAAACTCAGACCTTTTTGATGTCAGACTTGACAATGTCTCCAAGATCTTCGGCAAACAGTACGCTGTCAGGGATTTAACCCTCAGTATTTATAAAGGCGAATTTTTCACACTTCTTGGCCCAAGTGGATCTGGGAAGTCCACCGTGCTTCGCATGATTGCTGGTTTTGAAGAACCCACCAGCGGTGTAATTTACCTTGGTGGCGAGGATGTTACACATGTTTCCCCAAACCGGCGTCCAACAAGCACAGTCTTTCAAAACTATGCTTTATTCCCTCATATGAACGTGGCTAAGAACGTAGAGTTTGGCCTCATGGTTCGGGGGATACCTAAGTCCCAACGCTCCAAGCAAGTATCGGAAATGTTGGAAGTTGTCCAACTAGGGGATAAGGCTGAAAGAAACGTCCGGACACTAAGCGGAGGTGAACAGCAACGTGTGGCTTTAGCCCGCAGTATCATTACGCAGCCTACTGTTCTACTACTGGACGAGTCATTGGGTGCCCTCGACGAAAAACTGCGCAAGGAAATGCAATCTGAGTTGAAGCGCCTGCAAAGGGAAGTTGGAATTACATTTCTTTATGTAACTCATGTCCAGGAAGAGGCTCTCTCGATGAGCGATCGCATTGGCATTCTTGCCGCAGGTAGGCTCGAGCAGGTTGGGACTCCGGAAGACATCTATTACCGTCCTCGGACTCGCTTCGTAGCGGATTTCATTGGTGGTGCCAATTTGCTGACGGGTATTGGGAGGCGAGTTGATGATCATCGGGTAGAAGTGAGGATAGGAGAAATGAAGCTTCATGTAGATCAAGCATCTGCCACTATCCACGAAGGCAATGAAGTGGTGATCTGTATTCGACCTGAAAAGATCTCGTTAGGTCCGGCTGCCGTTGGCATGGAGAACCAAATGGCAGGCAGCATTGAGGCAGAGTTGTTTAAAGGAGTCGCATACCAGTACCAGGTGCGCCTCAGTATTGGTCATCAGATCAGAGCTCAAGTTCCAGCGCGTATTGAAGGTAGCGAGGTGCTCGTGGGCTGGAATAGTTCAGACGCTATCATAGTCGAGTGATGCCCGTGAAACTCCAAAGTTTCTCACATTCAGGTGCCATTCTTCGCAATGCCCGGGTATCAATTGGCCGCCGGCGCGATCTCGGCGTACTGCCCGCTAGTCTCTTCATGGCATTATTTGCCGTTATCCCACTACTTTTGGTGTTCTTGTGGAGTTTCTATCAGAGGCATGGCTTATGGATGGCGCCTCCCATAACTCTTGAGAACTACGAGGTAATCACCTCGACCGACCGGCTTCCAGTAATCCTTCGCACAATCCGAGTCGCAGTAGTGACCACAGGGATTGCCCTCGTGATCGCTTTTCCTGCTGCCTATTTTTTCGCCTATGTTGCCAACCTTCGTGCAAAGGTCATCCTTCTTGCTGCGTTTACGGTACCGTTCATCGTCTCTCCGCTGATCCGGCTGTTTGCCCTGAGGGCGATGCTAGGCAGAACCGGCATCGTTAACCTGATCGCGATGGGGTTGGGTATTACCCGGGAACCAATTGGCTGGCTTCTTTTCACGGATTTCTCGATATACCTGGGCTTATTGGCATCATATCTCCCTTTCAGTCTCTTCCCTATATGGCTGGCTTTGGAGGGTATCGATCGCCGGCTTTTCGAAGCGAGTGCCGATCTTGGAGGCAAGCAATGGCATACCTTTGTGTATGTCCTTTTCCCATTAGCTCTTCCCGGGATCTTCACAGCAAGCATGTTTATGTTCGTCTCGATCATGGGAGAGATGGCTGCTTCTCTTATCCTGGCGGGAGCTGGCAAGGTGCTGATCGGGAACATGCTTTTGAACGTGATTGACACGGCGAACTTCCCCTTGGCGTCAGCGATTTCGAGTCTTGTCATTCTTTTCATGGTGTTTCTTATCGCAGCGGGTGAAGTCTTCTTCCGCATCAGTTCTCTCTTCACTCCATTCAACCGGTAACCTACCAGCGACGTATACAAGAGGAGAGAAAACAAAACAATGAGATACAGGTGGACTCGCCTCATCCTCTGGGTTTACACGCTGGCTATTCTTACTTATCTTTTGCTCCCATCTTTCTATATTATTGGGATTTCTCTGGACTCATCAGGGTTGGGTCTCATTTCGACCACCCCTACGCTCAAGTGGTACGCGCGGCTATTTAATAACCAATTTTTGCTCGATGCTGGCAAGCTATCGTTGACTGTCGGCTTGGCAACAATGGCAAGTACGGTGGTGATCGGATTGGTGACAGCTCGGGCTTACAGATATCTACGCCGCAAATCGTTGTTTATCATCTTCATGGTGTTGCCGATCTTTGTGCCGGGAATTGTAATTGGCTTTGATTTAATCGTCTATTTCAAGTTTCTTCGAATCTCCGGAGGGTGGCTGGCCATCTGGTTGGCGCATATGCTATGGGTCCTGCCTTTTATCTTTATTTATCTCCTCACGACGCTGAGTTCCCTAGATCCCAACCTGATCGACGCTGCGCGCGATCTTGGTGCGAAAGAATGGCAAGCGTTCAGATATGTAGAGTTACCCCTAATCAGCAACGGAGTCGTTGGCGCCTCAGTCCTTTCGTTTACGCTGTCGCTAAATGAGTTCATTCGTACGTTTTTCGTGCAAGGTATTAACATGACGCTGACTACCTATATCTTTGGTTTCATAAGGACTGGGACTGAGCCAACAATATTCGCCATGTCTGGCTTAATCACGTTACTGTCGCTCATGATGTTGGCCCTCGCTGCCCTCCTTGCCTTCACTGGAAAAAGGAAAATGTCGATCTGAGCCCGGGCGATGGATGATGAGCCGCCTTTATATAATTCCCTGTGGTGGGTTATTGATCGATAAAGGTATCAACTTGACTCCCGGATACGACCTTGGCACGAAGATTCAGATCCCCGTGGCTGCTTATCTTGTAGACACAGAAAAAAAACTCATTCTCATCGATACTGGATTCAACCCGTTGGTTTTTGAAGATCCGGTAGCTGCAATAGGCGAATATATTCATCGAAATACGCCTCAGGTTACGCCAGCCGATCACATTTTGTCCAGGCTGAGACAGCTCAACCTTGAGCCAAAAGATATTGATCTGGTGGTATGCACGCATCTTCATTTCGATCATGCCGGGGGCAACCAGTTTTTCAGAAATTGCGAGATCATCGTGCAGAAGTCGGAGATCAATTGCGCCAGAAGCACTTCGGATTACCTCCATCACGACTGGGATCACGTCGATCTCACATACAGAGAGATTGAAGGTGATTGGGAAATAATCCCAGGTGTAGACCTGATCAGCACGCCCGGTCACAGTGCGGGCCATCAATCGATTTTAGTTAGGTTGCCCAAGACCGGCTCTGTGCTAATTACTGGAGATGCGATTGCGCACTCCGATCAATGGAATAAGGGCCTACCCGGATTGGCAGTCGATCAAGATCTTTTTGCTGTAAGCCGCTTGAAACTCAAGCAGATTGCTGAAGCAGAACAAGGCTTTGCTTTATTCAGTCATGATCCGGAACAGTGGTCTACACTAAAATATTTGCCAGCTTATTATGAATAAAGGCAGAAAGGTGTGATTACCAATCATGAACGTGCTCCTCGAATGAACCGATAGAAAGGACAGTGTCTCATGCAGCTGAAGAACAAGGTCGCTCTTGTCACTGGCGGTAGCCGAGGAATCGGGCGCGCGATCTCATTGGCTTTTGCCGAAGAGGGAGCCGATGTTGTTGTCAACTACTATCGTGCGAAAGCTGAAGCAGATGAGGTGGTAGGCAAAATCAGGGAAATGGGCCAGCACGCCATCGCCGTGCAGGCGGATGTGGCTATAGCCGAACACGTCAATCGCATAGTCGAGAAGGCTTTGGAGGAGTTTGGCCGCATCGACATCCTGGTCAACAACTCTGGCTGGGTTAAAGCAACCCCATTTTTGGAAATGAGCGTGGAAGAATGGGATCGCGGTATAGCCATAAATCTGCGTGGCGTCTTCTTGTGCGGTCAAGCGGTTGCCCGCGTTATGGTTCAAAACGGGATCCGGGGGAAGATCATCAATGTCGGTTCCGTGCTGGGGTTCACCCCGCTACCAGGACGTGCCCATTATGGCCCAGCCAAGGCGGGAGTGAACAACCTCACAAGGATTATGGCTCACGAATTAGCTCCTTACGGCATCATCGTAAACGGGATTGCGCCTGGCACGGTGGACACGGGTATGATGGAACAGTTTTATGAGCAGGCAGGTAACAAGGAGGTCTTCGCAGAGCCCATCCCGGTAGGACACATCGGTTTACCCGAAGAGATTGCCCCGTTCGCGGTGCTGTTGGCCAGCGATCGTGCTAGCTTTATCGCAGGGACGATGATCCTGGTCGATGGCGGTATGCTGGCTTGCCTTCATTAAATAAGTACACAAAGACATAGACCATGAAAGCAGCGATACGTGATCGAATTTTGCAAGCGATAGAAGATCGCGAAGATCGAATCCTGGCTTTTCTGCAATCGCTTGTTCGGATTGACAGCCATACTGGAAATGAGGGAGAAGCCCAGGACCTTATTGCCCGGATGTTGCGTGACATGGATCTTGAGCTTGACATATTTGAACCAGATCTCAATACATTTAAAGAACACCCAGCATTCTATCCAATCCCCGGCTTGAGTTTTACCGGTCGTCCCAACGTCATCGGCATTTACAAAGGAGATCCTCAGGCGCGATCGTTGATCCTAAACGGACACGTTGACACCATACCGTTCGATGCGAATGCTGGCTGGCAGATTCCGCCACTATCGGGCATTTTAAAGGAGGGCGAGCTCTATGGCTGCGGCTCCTCGGATATGAAGAGCGGCCTGGCGTCCATGATTATGGCTTTGCACATATTACTGGAGATCGGCTTATCCCCGCGCGGCCGTGTGATTATTGTATCGGTGGTAGATGAAGAGTTGACGGGGTATGGAACGCTCAGTTGCGTCCTGAGGGGTTACAGAGCCGATGCGGGCATCTGTGCAGAGACGAGCGATTTGCAGATCATGCCTGCTTGCATTGGACGGCTATGGTTTACCATTGAGATCAAGGGCAAGAGTGCTGGGATCGCTACGCGTTGGCTTGCAGAAAACGCCATCGAAAAAGGCATAAAGATTGTCCATGCGGTGGACGATCTTGAGCGCATGCGCATCGCAGATCTCACCCATCCGTTATACCCTGACAATAGGATGGCTCTTCCCTGTCAGGTCACGATGTTCAATGCTGGCTCGTTTCCGAGTGCCACGCCGGAAACTGCTGTGCTTCGTGGAAGTTTAGGCCTAATGCCCTACGAAGATGTGGAGGGTGTGAAGCGACAATTCTGCCGGCAGATTGAGCTTATCAGTATGAGCGATCCTTGGCTGCGCAGCCATCCACCTGTGATCACGTTCAAGGAGGTCGGGGCGGATGGCGCAGAGATCCCGATCGATCATCCCATTGTGGAGACATTGAGTGAAGCGTTCCGCGAGTCGACCAAGCGAGATCCAACGATTGCAGGCCGCACAGGAGGCGCTGATTCACGCTATTTGATCAAGTATGGCAAGACCCCTACGGTAATCTTTGGTCCCGGTGTAACGGCTAAGATGCACATGGTTAACGAGTCAGTTCCGCTCACCAATGTTCTCGAGGCAACAAAGACACTCGCACTGGCAATCCATAATTGGTGCCAATGAGGTGTGAGACCAGAGGCGAACTTCTCGCCAGTCTTCTCGTGTGTGACCGAGCTCTCGCCTAACCAAAGACAGAATCTCGGTCTACCAAGGGCAACGGAAGGGTTCAAGCGTGCAGATAATCGATGCCGTGATCGGGCTTGACGTCGGTACCAGCAGCATGAAGGGACTGGTAATCGATGCGAAGGGCAACCTGCTCGTTGAACGGGAAATGGCCTACCACCTCTATTCCCCCAGGCCTTCGTGGGTGGAGCAGGATCCCGAGGAATGGTGGCAATCTGCGGTGGCCGTTCTGCGCCAACTGGCGGATTTCATCGAAGAAAAAAAAATACATGTCCAGGCAATTAGTATGTCTGGCCAGATGAATGGAGCCGTGTTGCTCGACTCGCATGGCAACGTTATTAGGCCGTGCATCTTGTGGGCCGATGGGCGGACGGTAGAAGAATGCGGTGAAATCACTAGACGGGTAGGCTCCCAACGATTAATTGCGATCACTGGAAAACCGGCCGTGACCGGCTACACCGCACCAAAGATCCTCTGGGTGCGTAATCACGAACCCGAACAATTCGCCCGAATCCGGCATCTTCTGCTACCAAAAGATTACATCACCTTCCGGTTAAGCCATGAGTTGTTCACTGATGCCTCGGACGCCTCGAATACGCTTCTCTATGACATCAATAATCGGGCTTGGTCAAGCCAGATCATTGCCATGCTGGAAATTGATGAGGCGATTTTGCCTGCTGTGAGATCCTCTGTCGAGATCGTCGGCCGATTAAGCGATGAATTAGCAAAGATCACAGGCTTGTCCGAAGGGTTGCCCATTGTTGTGGGGGCTGGAGATTCGATCGCGGAAGCAGTTGGGAACGCTGTGATTGATACCGGACCTGTCCTCTCTGTGGTCGGATCGGCCGGAAATATCTCCGCAACGTGCCGAGAACCGGTAATTGACGGCTTTGGGCGCATTCACACAGGATGCCATGCCATTGAGGGTCGGTGGATCGTCACGGGAGTTCAACAATCCGCTGGGCTCTCCATTCGATGGCTTCTAGAGAATTTGGAATTATTCGAAGAACTGCGCCGTACCCATGCAGAGCAAGATCCTTACGATCTGATGATCGAACAAGTAGACAGTGTTCCGGAGGGTGCTGATGGGCTTGTCTTCTTGCCATACCTTGCGGGAGAACGCACGCCTCACTTAAACCCACTGGCAAGTGGAGTGTTCTTCGGGATTACGGTAAACCATCATCGCGCCCACCTTGTGCGTGCTGTGCTCGAAGGCATCGCGTTTGCTCAATTTGATGCGATAAATCTTCTAAAAAACCTATCGATACCTGCTAATTACCTCATTGCCTCTGGAGGCGGTGCACGCAACCCCACTTGGCACCAGATTATTGCCGATATCACAGCTCTAGATGTGTATTATATCGACAAGAGTAGAAAGGGTGCTGCCTTCGGTGCGGCGCTCCTTGGAGCGGTTGGTGCGGGTATCTTTCCAAATGTTGATGTTGCTTGCAAGGAGTGCATCGCTCTCTCGCAATCGGCGCGACCGAGGGACTCTGTTCGGACGGTTTATGAGCAGGCCTACGCTTTGTATAAAGAGTTATATGTCCAGCTCCAACCGCTGTTTAATAAGTATGCACATGATGGAGGCATCTATGGCATGGCTACACGAGTTGAAATGGCCGGAGGTTCATGACTATCTCCAAGAGAAGCAAACTATTCTGCTGCCCATGGGGAGTACGGAGCAGCACGGGCGGCACGCCCCCCTGGGGACCGACACATTCATCGCTGAACACCTTGCAAAGGATGCGGCCGAGCGGGCCGGCGTGCTTTGTGCGCCGCCTCTATACTTTGGGTGGAGCCCTCAACATCTCATCCTGCCCGGCACGATCAGCATCGAAGCCCCGGTCTTAGAAAGATTACTTTACTGCGTGATCCGATCTCTGGCTAAACATGGATTTAGAAATTTCATTGTTATTAATGGTCACCGGATTACCAATCTTCCCTGGATGCAGATAGGTGCGGATATGGCCCAGGGGGAACTCGAAGTGAGTGTTGTAATCTTCGACCCTGCGTATATGCAGAAAGAAATACTGAGACAGATGGAGATGGGGTACGTCGCTCATTCAGAGCAATTCGAGACCTCGCATATGCTCTGGATCAAACCCGGCCTGATCGATCTCACTCAGGCAGTAGATGCTACAGAGGGTGAACCCACGCTTAATAATGCCGATCCTGCTTATCCTGGCGACACGTTGTGTTACGTACCCAATTCGATCGCCAAAATGGAGCGATTCGCAGTGCAGACCGGCGGTAGTGGCGGCCGGCCTACGAAATCCACACCAGAGCTTGGCAAACGTTTGCATGAACATCTTGTAGGACGCCTCGTCCAGGTGATTGAGGGCATGGAATCAGGCAAGCTTACCTAATTTAGGATCAAGATCGAGAGGAATTATGCCCAATGCCGATATTGTCCAAAGGGATAAGCTGCTGAATCTTGTCAGACAGCATGAGGATCTGCGCACCCACTGCTTGAACCTGGTCGCCGCCGAAAATACGATGAGTCCCATAGTGCGTCGGTTGCTGTCCTCTGATTTGGCGCAGCGTTATGGCGATTATACAGGCCGGGATCTTACTGCTCGGCACTACCTAGGTACGCGCTACATCACAGAGCTGGAACTCGAGATCTCGAAGATCGCCTGCGAAGTCTTTCACGCGAGATTCGTTGAGCTCCGCGCCCTCTCCGGCCATATCGCAGGCAATTGTCTGCTCATGGCGTTATGCAGACCTGGGGACCTGGTTCTGGAATTGGGCCGGTCCGAAGGTGGGCATCGCATTGCGACAAAGTTTGCTAGCGCACCATTGATCGATCTCAAGGTTGAGTACCTGCCTTTCGACAGCGCCAGGTTCAATATTGACCTCGAACAGACCCTTGACTTGGTTCGAAGCCGCAAGCCGCGGATAATCCTGCTCGGCGCGAGCAACTTTCTATTTCCCGTTCCACTCGCAGAACTGGCGGCTTGCCTTCGCGATTTTCCAGATACGCTTGTTGTTTATGATGCATCCCATGTGCTTGGTCTCGTCGTTGGAAGGCGTTTCCAGGACCCACTGACGGAAGGTGCTCATGTGGTGTTTGCAGGGACTCAGAAGAGCTTCTCAGGACCACAGAGCGGCGTGATTTATACCAACTCAGAGTCGCTTATCGAAACAATCAGTGCAGCTGTCTATCCTGCCATGATGTCTAATCACCACCTTGCTCGTCTTCCAGCACTGGGCATCGCATTGTTGGAAATGAGGCAATGGGGTGCCGAGTATGCCGACCAGGTAATCCGCAATGCAAAGATACTGGCACAAACTTTTAAGGATCAGGAACTTCCCGTCGTGGGATACAAGAGCAACTATACTGAGTCACACACTGTGCTGCTCAACACAAGCAAGCTAGGATCGAATGTAGAATTGGGCGATCGTCTCCAGCAGGCCGGGATAATCACAACGCCTACCCAATTGCCTGATGTATTGGGTGGAGCCGGGCTGCGTTTTGGCACGAACGAAGTGACGCGCCGCGGAGCAACGGAATATCACATACAGGAGATTGCGAGGATAACGGCCGATCTGATCCTGCAGCGCTGCAGTATTGAGCAGGCAAGCAAAGAAGTTGATGGATTGGCCAGCGTTTTGGGCGGCTACGCCTACACATGGCCGGGCTGATATCTTCTATCGCAACTATTCGGCTATGCAATTCCTAGGGATTGATATTGGCACCTCGAGCACTAAAGGCGTGGTCGTTGACGAGAGCGGTCGTATACTCTCGCGGTCCGCCGTTGCACACTGCGTGCAATCTGCCAAAGCAGGAAGGGTCGAGCAGGATGCTGAGAAGTCATGGTGGGGAGATTCTGTTCAAGTGATACGTAGTCTGCTGACCCATTCAGCAGTAGATCGGGAAGCGATCGCAGGGATAGGTGTAAGTGGGCTGTTTCCTGCTCTTTTGCTAGCTGACAGGGTGGGAGCCCCACTGCGGCCAGCGATTCTCTACTCAGACAATCGCGCTTTTCGAGAGTTGGTTGCCTTCAACGAACATTTCGGTTTGAACGTCACCAACGATGCTGTTCCACCCAAGTTAGCCTGGCTACGCACCCATGAGCCGGACAATTTTAGCCGTGCACAACGCTTCTTTTCCTCGCATAACTATGTGGTCTATCGTCTCACCGGAAGCTACTGTCTCGATTACAAAGTTGCAGATGCGATGGGCGGATTGCTCGATCGACACCGATTGGTTTGGGGCGATGCTGTCGCAAATTGGGCCGGCATCAGAGGGGAAGACCTACCTGCCCTGGACTCAGAAGTAAAGATCGTGGGGAGTGTCACTGAAGCGGCTTCTGAAGAAACGGGGTTACGGCCTGGAACTCCCGTGATCGCCGGAAGCGGAGACAGTTTACTGATTCTGGTGAGTGCAGGTGCCATTGAACAGGGTGATGTATTAGTTTCTTTTGGTTCCACAGGGTGGATGGGATTTGTTCCGCATAAGCTGGAGGATTACTTCAGTGATCCATTCCTTATCAATCAGGGAAGTCCCTATTCCCTTGAGTGTTACCTGGTGGCTTTGGGGTCTGCGCTACAGTGGTATGTGGATGAATTTGGACTCGGAGAAGTGAAAAAGATTGACAAAGGCCTAACGAGCTACGAATTGCATGATGAACTTGCACACAAAGTTCCCGCTGGTAGTGATGGGGTGATCGTCCTTCCCTATTTTGCTGGGGGCAGGAACGTGAAAAGCCCTGAACCTAAGGCCGGAGTGGTATATGGGCTAACGCTATCACATACCTCTGCGCATATCTATCGAGCACTCCTGGAATCGTTTGGCTACGTTGTGAGAGACGCCCTCGAGAAATTGCAGGAGAAAGCGGTAAATGTAAATCGGATATTCTGCACAGGGGGTGGTGCCTCGAGTGCACTATGGCGCCAAATTGTTTGTGACATCACCGGTTGGCCATTGATTTTCCATGAAGGGGTGGATCCTTGTTTGGGGAGTGCCTATCTCGTTGGATACGCGCTTTCCTATTGGGATTCATTGAATGGAATCAAAGCTTGGCTCCCTTCCGAAATCATAACTCTGCCCTCCAGTAAAATGCAAGCCACATACGAGCAGTCCTATCATGCTTACCAGTCTTTAAGATCGGTGCTCTCTGATTATTGAGACGTAAGGCAGGAGAAATTTAGGGAAGATCCAGCAAGATAGACGATCTGCGGGTGTTGGTTTCTTGCTTGAATAACGAAGCACTCAGATTTTGGTTTACTAGAGCAAGAGTATGCCTTAATGCCCATAGCCATTCATTCAAGAATCCAGACCCTTGGAGTTTAATTAGGAGGTCAAAAATGAAGAAAATCTTGAACGATCCAAACAATTACGTGACAGAAATGTTGGAAGGATTATTGAAAGCTCATCCAGACATGCTGGGCTTTACTGGAGGTGACTACCACTGTGTTGTCCGAGCTGACGCTCCTATACAAGAAAAGGTTGCACTTGCTACCGGCGGCGGCTCTGGTCACCTCCCGATTTTCCTCGGCTACGTAGGTAGAGGGCTATTGGATGGATGCGCTGTAGGTGATGTATTTTCTTCGCCTAGCGCGGATCAAATGTACGAGGTCACAAAGAAAATCAATAGTGGTAAGGGTGTTCTATATTTATACGGAAACTATGGCGGTGATATCATGAATTTTGATATGGCCGCTGAGATAGCTCAAATAGATGGAATTGAGGTGGGGAGCATTTTGGTTAGAGATGATGTTGCCTCTGCGCCACCCGAAGAGGCTGACCGACGACGTGGGGTTGCTGGTTTAGTATTTGCATACAAGATCGCAGGTGCAAAGGCTGACCAGAAAGGAACTCTTGAGGAAGTTAAAGCTGTAACCCTGCGTGCTCTCAATAATATTCGATCGATAGGAGTCGCATTATCTCCGTGCACAGTTCCCGCGGCTGGACATCCAACTTTTTCAATAGGAGAGGATGAAATGGAGGTTGGAATGGGCATTCATGGAGAGCCGGGCATGAGGCGGGAGAAACTGCAGACTGCAGATCAAATCGCCGAACGTATGACCAATGCGATTCTAGCCGATATGCCCTTGACCACCGGTGACCGGGTGGCTGTGATGGTCAATAGCTTGGGTGGAACTCCGAAGGAAGAGTTGTACATTCTCTATCGGAAAGTCTATGATCTCCTAATAGATAAAGGCGTAACTATATATAGGCCATACATTGGGGAATATGCAACAAGCATGGAAATGATTGGCGCTTCGCTGACAATTTTTAAACTCGATGATGAACTCTGTGGATTGCTCGATTACCCGGCCCAAACACCTTTCTTCGTTCAATTGTAGAGATGAGTATGTCTAACGAAGTTAATGGGAATCAAGTGATATCGGCGATGAAGCGCGTCATTAATCGAGTGATGGTGCTTAAGGATGAGCTTAATCGGCTCGATGCAGCTATTGGGGATGGGGATGCTGGCTTAACTGCAGTCAAAGGCGCTATCGCATTAGAAGAGTATTTAGCTTCAAATCCCCCAATTGAAGATTTAGGAAAACTCTTTTCCAATGCAGGGCTGGCGATTAATAAGGCAGCTTCTAGTACTCTCGGGACCCTTATTGCTACTGCTTTAATGCGAGCCGGGAGAGAGGCTTCGGGCATGGCAGAGTTAGACGACAATACTATAGCGAGGATGTTAGGCGCTGCGGATACTGGCGTGCAAGAACGAGGCAAGGCCAAACCGGGAGATAAAACAATTGTCGATGCTCTTCACCCAGCGGCGGTGGCAATTATAGATGCCATTGAGCAGGGCAATAGTCTAAAGATTGCGTCGAGGTTGATGCTAGATGCGGCTCGAAAAGGCCGTGACGCAGCAATACCTCTCCGCAGTAAAGTCGGAAGATCATCCTGGGTGGGCGACCGTACAGAAAATAAGCTAGATCCTGGCACGGTATTATTCGTACATATTTTAGAAGCAATTGTTGAGGAGGCAGAAACGCAGATTTGAGTTGAAGTTAATAGGAAATCATGTGTGCACACATGTAAATTAACATAATTGTTGTGCAATCAGGAGCCGAATCGCGAAAAACGGCCCAAAACCGAAAGATTTCACGTTGTGGAGCAACGCCGTACCTTACCAACTGTATCCGGAACCTGTATGCTCAAGACCATTCCCGATCGAGCGAGGAACGGTTATGAGCAGTGACGAAAGCGAAGTACAGCACAGCCAACATGCCTTTCTGGTCGCCTGGTGCTGGTTTGGCGAACACATCGACCTGATACGGCGCCTCCTGGTAGTGCCCTTGAAATAAAAACGCTATCATCATATGCCGCAGGGCAAAGTCCTGGAATTCCTGGTCGCCATCCTGGCTGGGCTGAGGTATCTGCAGGACATCAGCCTATCCGCCCATCCGCTGGACAAGGACTCGGCGGTGGCGCAAGCCTGGGGACAGGAGGGCTGGGCAGACTACAGCGGGGTAAGCCGCAACCTGAGCGGTGGAGTTGGGAGGAAGCCCGCCAGATTGCCGGAGTATTGGATCAGGGCAGCCAGACCTACGTCGACGGCGAGATGAAGTTCTTGGTCTCGCAAGGGCAGCGCATCTGCTATGACGGCGATCTGACCGGCCTGCCGGTCTCCAACACCAGCCGCACCTACCCCAACGCCGCTTTCAGCCATATGGACGCTGAAATCCGGCTGGGGTATCAAGCCGCACTGGTCAGCCTGCAAAGCCCAACGTATGGACGTTTGTGGCTCTCCATCGCCCATCACCCTGGGGATACGGTCTCCTGCACCCAGGCCGAAGCCCTGGTCCTGGCAGCAGAGGCCCGCACCGGGCTGCGCCCGCGGCGGCGCACGGAGCTGCTGCGAGACCGCTTTCAAGCCTTTGAACAGCAGAGGACCCAGACCAGTCTACGCCTCGAGACCCAGAAACGACTGGTGCAGCGTACTTGGGACCGTCTGGCGGAAGCCGAAGCGCAAAAACAGGATCGCCAGCGGAAACTGGATGAACTAGCCAACCAGTACAGGCGAAAAACCGCCAGGAGCGTCCCACCAGCCGCCTGGCGCAGGCCCGCAAGCGTCTTCAAGCGTCCGTGAAACGCTTGCAAAGCCGCCGGAAAGCCTGGCAGGATGCGCAGCGCCGCCTGGACAAGAGCACGGTGCGTTGGAGCCAGCAGCAGAGCGAGTTGACCGGCCTGTACCAGCGCTTGACCCGCTTTGAGCAGGACAATTCCGCTAACCCAGAATCGGTCGCAGCCGAGTTTCGCCTGGATGCCGGTTTTGGCAGCTACGAGAACGTGGCGCTGCTGATCGAGATGGGCTACGAAGTCTACACCAAGCCGCACAACCACCGGGTGGTGACCTATCTGCGCCAGCAGGTGGATGACCAGACTGCCTGGGTGCGGGTCGGGGCTAACGCCGAACTGATCGCCTGGACCCTGATGCAGCTCAAAGGCTGCCCCTATCCGTTGGACGTCGCCCTGGAGCGTGTCTACACCGGCAAGACCCGGAAACACAGCGTCCTGTTCCACTTCGGCTCCGACCCGGTCATCCTCAACCCACCGGCCTGGTTCGAGCATTACAACGGCAGGCAGACCATCGAGGCTGAGATCAAGGAGAGCAGGCAAGCCTTCTGCCTGCACCACATCAAAGTGCGTTCCGAGCTGGCCATCTACTTACAGGAATGCTGTGTGATCTTCGCCGCCAATTTCATCCGCTGGGCGTCGCATTGGCTGGCGGATCAGGCGTTACCAGCCGAAAACGCCTTGAGTGTGCCCATGCTGGGCGTCAAACGCCAGGTGCAGGTGGCCGCTCACGCCTCAGCGCAGGTGATCCGGAATTCAGAAGGCAGGTTGTTAAATTTGAGCGAGCACAGTGTCTTTGCAGGCAAGGGGCTCCGACTACCAAGCGGCGATCACTCATCGCCTGGCAGACCGAAATTTTGGTTTTTGATGCCGTTTTTCGTCAAATCCCATCTGATTGCACAACAGTTACGCTAATTATAACTTGGTCTCCTGCACATCAATTGGCATCGGAAAAAACGTCGCCTGCGCGGGGTGAAAAGCACTCTTCGACTTCGTAGGCTCCGCTCAGAGCGCCTGTATTCTGTATCCTTCGAACTGTCACATCTCAGGATTTCTATCTTTCAAGACTATAATCTATCTCTGAGGACTCTCCTCCAGGAGGCGAGCATGTACCAGATATTTGCGGCATCGGATGCGACCGGGGTCACGGCGGAACGAGTTTTGCGGGCTGCGCTGACCCAGTTCGACGCGTCCCAGGTGGCGGTGACCCGCTTCGGCGGCGTCAGGACCCCGGATAGGATCCGTGAGATCGTCGAGGAAGCAGCCCGGGTCAATGGGTTCATCGTCCACACCTTCGTGAAGGAAGAACTGCGTCGCGCGGCGCTGAAAGAGGGACGCAATCACAATGTGACCACCATAGACCTGATGGGCCCGCTCCTGGCTCGGCTGTCGGAACTGCTTGAGACCCCGCCGCGCGCCGAGCCCGGGCTGTTCAACCCCTTCGATCCGAGCTACATGCAGCGCATCGAGGCGATCGATTTCACGGTGCGCCACGACGACGGGCGCAACGTCTCCGACCTGGACCGGGCGGAGATCGTCCTGGTGGGTGTTTCGCGGACGTCGAAGACGCCGTTGAGTTTCTACCTGGGCTACCGGGGGTGGAAGGTCGCCAACGTGCCGATCGTGCTGGATGTCGAACCTCCCCGGGAGCTGCTGAACCTGCCGGAAGGGCGCGTCGTGGGGTTGATCGTGAAAGCGGAGAGGCTCTCCGAGCTGCGGAAAGCGCGCGCAGCGCGCATCGGCACCTGGGGGAAGCATTACGCCGACCTGGACCACATCCGCCGGGAGATGGATTACGCCTTCAAGTTCTTCGAGCAGCGGAAGGACTGGCCCTTGGTGGACGTGACCACGAAATCCATCGAAGAGGCGGCGGTGGAGATAGTGACCCTGTTGGGGAAACCGATGCGGCACGAAGACTCTCTGGATTCTGCCTGAAGACAGCGTCGCAGCAAACCGTGGCTGGAGGTCGGGCGG
>Ga0073934_10002705_pt1 | contig 35578 bp, 23 predicted proteins | sample LarsenN4metaG_FD_76834 | JGI IMG/M metagenome (GOLD analysis project Ga0073934, IMG submission 76834) | Hot spring sediment bacterial and archeal communities from British Columbia, Canada, to study Microbial Dark Matter (Phase II) - Larsen... ... | reverse complement strand
AGACAGGCTTCGACCGCCTCAGCGCACGCCGATCCCTAACCTGGTGCTTGCCGGCGACTGGACTCGGACCGGTTGGCCAGCCACGATGGAGGGGGCGGTACGCAGCGGCTACCTCGCCGCCGAGGCGGCCAGTGAGGCCATGGGACAGGCTCACACGTACCTCCAGCCCGATCTCGATGGCGTCAGACGATATCCGGCGGAGGAATAGGCCTGGGGAGCGATTCTTTGCAGCAGTAAAGCCGACCGGACACAACCAAATCCTAGACTGGTGGGCGTTTGCTCCGGCTGGATCATGCCAAAGCAATACACCCGGCAGGATTCGAACCTGCAACCTTCGGCTCCGTAGGCCGACGCACTGTCCAGTTGTGCTACGGGTGCATGAGTAACCTTCCTGAAGTATAGATGTCCGGCGCGCGCTCGTCAACGTGCCCGCCGAGCGGGACCGACTTCCTCGGCACAGGGAGATACTGGCCGGAGACCGGTCCTGGTTGAACACCGATCTCCAGTCGAGCTTTCCACTTCGGAGGATCACAAGGGTTGCTCCTACCTGACGACCCGATAACCCAGTCGAATCCGACCGCAGGTTAGCTCCAAACCGCGGATTGACGCCAAGTGTGCATGTTTGCCATAAATCACTACTAGACATATTCTTGCGCCACACCCGCCTGGCCATTCCACGACGGGAAGAGAAATTCCGCAATTCCTCAACCTTCCATCCGGCAACGACTTGGAGCCAGCGCCGCGTTTCCCCTTGCATGCGGCTAGCGCGGGCGGGATACAATATGCGTGCTCATGCGAGCGGGCTCGAACCTGACCTGGCGGAAGCTTGGGCCTCCAACGGTTCGGGGCCGCAGCTACTGGATGATTTACTACACTGCCGTACATATAACCTCCGTCGTCGCCGGCCTGGAAGCAGGTGATGACCCAGGTTAACCGGCTATTCGTACAGAGTGCCATGGCCGCTGCTCGTGCCCTGTCGCTGTTGCATAGCTGGGAAACCACCCGCTACGAGTTGCTCAACACGCGGCTCTGCGACCTTGATCTTCGCATCGAGGGGTCGCCCATCGAGCCGTTCATCAATCGCCTGTATCGCGAACTGGCCAACAAGGGGCTCGACAAACTCCAGCCCTCCTTCTACCTCACGGATGGCTGGGGCTGCCCCGATCAGGTCCCGATCATTGGCATCCCGTTCTACCTCACCGACAAGCGGCTTGCGCGCATTGAGGAGGAGCAGACCGGCGAGATCGAAGATGAACAGATCGTCATGATGCTGCTTCGCCACGAAGCGGGCCACGCGGTCAACTACGCCTACCGACTCTGGGAAGAACCTGGCTGGTCCGAGATGTTCGGCAAGTTTACCAGACCGTACCGCGACACCTTCCGGCCCAATCCCTTCAGCCGGCAGTTCGTGCGGCACATCTCGCATCACCAGCATGGCCGAACCTATGCCCAGAAGCATCCCGACGAAGACTTCGCGGAAACGTTTGCGGTCTGGCTCACTCCGCGCTCGAACTGGCGGCGGAAGTACCGCTACTGGCCGGCGATTCGCAAGTTGAAGTACGTCGATCAACTGATGCGGACCATCCGCACCCAGGCCCCCAAGTGCACCGATGGCGATCCCGTTTCGCCCATCGACGAAATGACCATCTTGCTCGCGGAGCACTACGGTCAGCGGGCTGAGCGCTTCCGAGCAGATGCCCAGGGTTACGTCGATGACAAGATCCGCGAGGTCTTTCCCGACACGCGGAGCCGAAAGCTGGCCTCCGCCGCCGAGCTTCTGCGCCGGCACCAGGACGACCTCGTCGAGAAGGTCGCCCGCTGGTCGGCGCTCGACGCCGACGAGGTGCGTACTATCCTCGCCAAGCTCGAAGACCGCTGCGAGGCCCTCGGGCTTTCCTACCCCGCCAGCAAGCTCAGCCATAAACTCATGGACGTGACTGCACTGGCCACTTCCATGGCAATGGACCTCGCCTACACGGGCAGGCTCACGGGCTAGATCGTGCCGGCTCAAGATTATGCCCCCTCGGCCAGTCGCTTCTGTGCACGAAGATAGTCCGCGGGAAAAGTGCGCGTGGCGGCGAGCAACACCAGTACCAGCACGCCGGTGAGCACGGGCACAATGTACATGGCATCGTGAAGTCCCGTGGCCCGCTGCCATTCCGACGCGAACTCGGACCCATCGGCCTGAGCCGCCCGACGCGCCCCCCAATCGCTCAGCCAGCCGACGCCAACCGGCCCCAGCACCGCTCCAAGAAAGTACATCGCGAAAAAGTAGAGAGCCATGGCCGTTCCCCGCAGCGAGGGGATGATGATGTCCTGGATCGTCGCGTAGATGGTCCCGTAGTAGGCGTAGAGCAACATGCACCCTGGAAGCAGCCAGGCGGCGCACGTCCAGATGTCGCCCGGGGGTGCGGCAAGGGCCAGCAGCAAGCAAGGAATCGACAGCGTCAGGCCAATCCAGGCGACATGCAGCCGGCCGTTGTTCCAGCGCTTGAACGCATAGTCCCCGAGCCAGCCAGCCCCGAACAACCCCAGGGCGCCGAATCCGTATACCAGGGCCGTCAGTTGACCCGCCGTTCCGATGCTCACGCCGTGGTAGCGTTTGAGCAACGAGGCCAGAAATGATCCCAGGGCGTACATGTTGAAGTTGTGCAGTGCACCAGAAATGATGATCCACCACATCGTCGGCAGGGCGAGGATCGAGCCCGCTGCCCCCCAGAATCGGACCCGCTGCCCCCCAGTGACCATGCTGCCCAGCTGCCTGGGTGCCTGGGGACGCGTGTCCGCAATGAACAGCGCTGCCACGGCCAGGAGCAAGCCAGGGCCCCCAGCCACGAAGAACGCCGCTTGCCAGCTGTGATGTTGCGCGATCGTGCTGCTGACCAGGTAGCTGAGCGCGAGTCCAACTGGCAGGCCGAGCATGAAGATGCCCATCGCCCGGGCCCTCCGGCCTGGACTGACCAAGTCGCCGATCAGGGAACTTGCCACTGGGGCGCAGCTTGCCTCGCCGACGCCCACCCCCAGGCGCAACAAAAACAGCGACCAGAAGTTCCACGCCAGCCCAGAGCAGAGGGTCAGCAGACTCCACAGGCCGACCCCGCCTGCCAGAATCCAGCGCCGCGGCCCGACGTCCGCCCAGCGGCCGAGCGGCAAACCCACCACGGCGTAGAGCAGGATGAAAGCCGTTCCCAGCCAGCCTAGCTGGCTGTCGGACAGGCCCCAGTCCTCGCGGATCTTCTCCTGGACCGCCGGAAGAATCTGGCGGTCGAAGAAGTTCATGGTGTTGATCGCCAGGAGCACCACCATGGTGAACACCAGCCGGCCCTGTTCGGTGCGCAACATTTTCCAACCCCGCTCTCCAGTCCACCCTGGACTGGGGGATGGTACTCCGCCGCGCGCTGGAACGCGAGCAAGTTCGTCGGAAACTCGGGTCTTCTCAGCACCCGAATCCCTTCAGGGCGCAACAAATCAAATCCTTCACTACCCATTCGACCGCGCTGCCTGGAAAAACACAAACCCAAGCCAGCCATGGAACTTAGGGCTGAGGGACCCAACTTCGACAGCCCAATTGCGCGAAAAGCCGCGCAACATAATTCCAGGTCGCTGCTTCTCGCCGCGCCTGGCCCATGCGACCGGCAACCGACTGGAAGCGCAACGAACCCTGAAGCAGCACTGCCAAGTTGACAGCCTCCACATTCCTCTGCCTTTTCATCTCGCGCAACAACCGCACCAGGCAACGATCCCTTGCCCCAGCTGAGGCACTCCACCAAGCCGCATATTAACATATGTTCACATATTTTGTCAAGGTCAGTAGTTGACCGTCGTTGTCGGATTTTCCAGACAGACTCCTGCGGAAAACCTCCCCTGGGAGCCTCGGTTGCATGAAGGGGGCTTGACGATCTGGTCGGTCGGCTGGCAGCTGGTCAGCAGCCGAGCGGTTGGGTTGCGTCGCATCGAGCGCGCACCAGAAATGGGACGACTTAGGCGCGCGCAACTGCACCTAACCAAGCCAAGGAACATAGCTTGTGCTTGCAAGCCGGGCCCTAAGTCAGGAGGGCAAAAGATTCTCGTTGGCAGCTGGTCAATGAGCATCTAGAATCCCATCCGCTTCGGTTTGTGAACGAACGGTGTGCGCGAGATTAGGATGAGTTCCGCCTCGTGAGTGCACCGGCGTGGTGAACTTCCCGCAGCGCTGGCGGCAAGCCGAGCGCTTTCGGCACGAAGCCTTTCCTCCGAAGCCTGCGATCCTGAACGCCAACGTGGATTCTGCTACTTTCAGCGCGGCCAGGCGGCTTGCTGCCGGGCAAGTGCGCGCCGAGGGTGATATCTTGACCAAGTCCTGCGAGCTTGCTGCCGAGGTATCCGCTGCTCTAGCCCAGCGCATCGGCAGTCAGCGGTACCAGCTCTGGTTTGCCGACAAGACCCGTTTCAGTCTGCTGGACGATCTGCTGCGCGTCGGCGTGCCCAATCGCTTCTATCTCGACTGGCTGGAGAAGACCTTCACGCCGATCCTGCGTGAGGTGCTCGAAGCCTCCCTGGGTCGTCCGGGCCGAGTGCAGTTCGTGATCGAGCCGTCGCTCTTCCAGGCCAGTCGCGAAGCGCAGAAAGAGCTGGCGGCTTCGACCCTCGCATGGGAGCCAGGCGCTAATGGCACGCCGGTTGTGCCCGCCACTACCGCCGCCAGCAGGCCGGCCTTGCCGCAGCGAAGGTTCTTGTCGTTGAAGGACTTCGTAGTGGGGCCCAGCAATCGACTGGCGCACGCCGCGGCGCTCAACCTGCTCGACCGGCCCGATTCGGCAAGCCTGCCGCTGACGATCTATGGCCAGCCAGGCGTGGGCAAGACCCACCTGCTTGAAGGCATCTTCAGCGAGCGGCAGCAACGCCTCGGCGAGGCCGCGGGAGTCTTCATCACCGCGGAGGAGTTCACGAATCGCTTTCTACCGGCGATGCACTCCCGGCAGCTCGGCCCGTTCCGCAAGCAATTTCGCGAGGCCCAGGCCCTGTTCATCGACGACCTGCACTTTTTTTCCGGCAAGGAAGCCACGCAGCGCGAGTTCCTGCACACCTTCGAAACCCTGCGAAAACTCGGACGCGTAGTGGCAGCGACCAGCGCCTGCCACCCGCGTCAGCTGCCTGGCTTCCTGCCGGAGCTTGCCGACCGGCTTCAGGGGGGCGGCGCGTGGGAAATCGAACTGCCCGACAGCGAGACGCGGCGCGCCTTGCTGATGGCCAAGTCCGCTCGGCTCGGCTGCCGGTTGCCGCTGGACGTTCTCGATTTCCTGAGCGTCAACCTGCGCGGCAACGTCCGCGAGCTGGAGGGCGCACTCACGGCGATCCAGCACTACTCCAAGGTTCAGCATCTGCCTGTCGATCTCCAGCTGGTCCGAGCGGCTCTAGGGCAACTGCTCCAGGAAGCGCGCCGAGCCGTAGACATCCGCGACGTCGAAACTGCGGTCTGCCAGGTTCTGGGCTGTGAGCGAAAGACTCTGCATGCGCAGAGCCGTTCACGGAGCGTGACCTACCCGCGCATGCTGGCGATGTACCTCGCGCGGCGCTGCACGCAGTCGTCCTACGCCGAGATCGGCCATTTCTTCGGCCGCCGCAAGCACAGCACGGTAATCGCCGCCGAGCGGAAGGTCGCCGGGTGGATCGACGCCGAGAAGGCCTATCCGCTCGCGGACAGGCCGGCCACGTGGAGGTCCGTGGCGGCCGAAGTCGAGCGGCGATTGCGAACGGGCTGAGCCCAACCAAGGAGTACCCGCCATGCAGGAAATCACGCGACGCTGCGTACTTCAAGCTGGAGCGAGCGCTGGGCTGGCTGCCCTTGCAGGCACGGCAGCCGCGGACGACAAATCCGGCAAGAAGCCAGCAACGGACCGCGAGCGAGTCATGGCTGCAGGTCTGACTGCTGAAGAAGCCGATTGCTGGGAAGCAACTGCCGAGGCTGCGGGCAAGTTCTTCGCACTGCCGAAACTGCACCCCATGGACGCCCAGGAGGTGGCTAGCGCCATCCACATCATTCAGAACAAGCTTTTAAGCCGCCCCACTTACCGGCGCTACCTCGAACTTTCCAAGGAAGCAGCCAAGTAGCGCCGCTCAGCAGCCGGCCCACGAATGCTGGGCGGCAGCGACGCCGGAGCCAGGTCGGATTGGATGGCCTAGTTCCATGAGGACCAGTTCCAGTCCAGCGATGCCCGCCAGGACATCGAAGTAGTCGATGTGCCCCATGTGAGCCAGCCGGACGATCTTCCCCTTCAACTCGTCCTGGCCGCCGGCGAGCTTCAGGCCATGCTGTTTCTCCAGCTTGCTGAGCAGCTGCAACCCATCGGTTCCTGCGGGAACCTTGATCGAGGTAAGGCCCTCGGCGGGAGGGTCGGCAAACAGTTCGAGCCCAAGGGCCTGAACCGCAGCCCTTGCCGCAGCGGCCAGGCGCGAGCATTCTTGCCAGATGTTGGTGATTCCCTTTTCCCGTATCCGCTTCAGGCTGACCTGCAACCCTCGGAGCAGGGTGTGGGCTGGGGTGAAAGGCGTGTCGGGGTCCTTGAGCTTGGCGCGGTAGCGCTTGAGGTCGAAGTAAAAGGCGGGAGCCTGGACGGACTCGATCCTGGTCCAGGCCTTGGGACTGACGCTGAGGAATGCCAGGCCGGGAGGCATCATGAGCGCCTTCTGGGAACCGGTGCCAAGCAGGTCGATCTGCCAGTCGTCGGTGCGGAGTTCCAGGGCCCCGGCCGAGCTGATGGCATCGACGATGAACAGTGCGGGAGTGCGTGCAATGAGTTTTCCAAAGGCGGCCAGGTCGTGCTTCACACCCGTGCTGGTCTCGCTGTGCACGGCACAGACGGCCACGGCGTCGGGATGATCGGCCAGTGCGCGCTCGAGCTGAGCGGCAGTAACTGCTCTGCCCGGCGGAGCCGTGACGGGTATCGACTCCACCCCAAAAGTCTTCCAGATCTTGTGCCAGCGTTCGCCGAAGCGGCCGGCATAAGCACAGATGGCCTTGGCGCCGCGCGGCACGCTGCAGACGAGCGCCGCCTCCAGCGCTCCCGTGCCTGACGAGGTCAGGGCCACGACGTCGTTCTTCGTTTGCAGCACGTACTGCAATCCTTCGAGCACCTCCCTGAGCACCGCGCGGGCTTCTGGCGTGCGGTGGTACGGCACCGGCCTGGCCATCTCCAGCAGCGTTTCCTCGGGCACAGGCGTCGGCCCAGGCGTGAGCAGTCGAAACTTCATCGTCTGTCTCCATGAACCGCCAATGTCCCGATATTCTACGGAACAAGCCCAAATAGCGGCGGGCCGGACTTAGCAGTCCCTAGAATGCACAGCATGCGAGTAGCTCACTTCGACTGTTTCAGCGGCATCAGCGGGGACATGACCCTGGGGGCGCTTATCAGCGCGGGAGTCGACGCGGAGGCTATCCGCTCGGGGGTCGCAACGCTGGGGCTGCCTGTGGAACTGGAGATCGAGCACATCCGCCGGGGCGGCTTCGCGGCAGTGAAGGTCAATGTCATCGCCCCCGAGCAGGACGAGCATCGCTTCTTGCCGGAAATTGAGAAGCTCATCAGCAGCAGCGGGCTGACACCGCGTCAGAAGGAGCTAGCCCACAGAATCTTTCGGCGGCTAGCCCAGGCCGAGGCAGCCGTGCACGGCGTGCCCTTGGAGAAGGTGCATTTTCACGAGGTTGGGGCACTGGACAGCATCGCGGACATCGTTGGTTCAGCGATCGGGCTTGATTTGCTCGGTGTGGACCGATTCACCTGCCGCCCCGTTCCCACAGGGCATGGCTCCGTCAAGGCCGCGCACGGGCTGATGCCGATCCCGACGCCGGCAACCGCCGAGCTGCTCAAGGGCGTGCCGCTCGCCCCGTCGCCGGTGAAGGCCGAGCTGACGACGCCCACCGGCGCGGCGATTCTCACGGCCGTGGTGAGCGAATGGACGCCAAGCCCCCTCATGCGGATCGAGCGGATCGGCTATGGGGCAGGGCAACGCGACTTTGTCGAGCAGGCCAACGTGCTCCGGTTGTTCGTCGGCATGACCGAGACGGCGGCGGAGGCCGATCGCGTCTGGGTCCTCGAGACCAATCTGGACGATTCGCCGGCAGAGTGGATCGGCTACTGCACCGAGCGCTTGCTTGCTGCGGGAGCGCTCGACGTCTTCACGCAGCCGATCCAGATGAAGAAGAACCGGCCGGGCACACTGATGACGGTGCTCGCCTCTGAGCCCCAAGTTCCCCTCATGGAATCGATCCTGTTCGCGGAGACTACAACCTTCGGCATCCGCCGGCATCAGGTCGAGCGTCGGAAGCTGCAGCGCAAATCGCACGTCGTGCATACTCCGTGGGGGCCGGTCCAGGGCAAACTGGGCTGGCTCGCGGACGGTCCGAAGACCTTCGCTCCGGAGTACGAGGACTGCGCCCGCGTGGCGCGGACGCACGGAGTCCCTCTACGGGAGGTCTACGAGGCAGTACTCAGGGCCTATGCAGAGGCGAGTCTGTCCAAGGTTACGACTTCTCCTTGATGCGGATATAGCGGAAGTCGAAGTCGCCGCGCTCGCGCTGCAAACCTAGTCCTTTGTTTGCAGCCGAGCCGATTTTCCAGGCCTTTTCAATCACCTCGCCGTTCAGCTTGACGACGGCGACGCCGTCGGTGATGTCGAACTCGAGATCATTCCACTCGCCGGCAGGTTTGGCGCTAACGGCATAGTGCTTCGGACCGGCCTTGGGATAGTCCCGGCATTGCAGCTGGCTGCCGTGCACATAGATGCCGGAGTCCGCATTCGGCGAGGCCTTGAACTGCAACCGGATGATGCAGTTGCGGCTGTGCGGTTTACCGAAGTAGATGTCCCCTCGCGCCTGCTTGGCATCCAGGTGGATGGCGCCGTCAACCACGCTCCAGCCGGCCAGGCTGCCCGTCCACCCTTCGAGGTCCTTGCCGTTGTCCAGTCGAACGAAGCCCTCTTCGAGGCGAAAGTCCTCGGCGGAGGCGAGGCATGAAGCGGTCAGTACCAGAAGCCCTGCGAGCGGGCGCGAAAGCACCTTCATTGATCTTCTCCTCAGCTTGCAACTCAGGCGAACCGGCCGGATTCTCGCAGGTGCGGATGGAAGACGCAAGGGGCTAGGCCAGGTGACCTTTTGCCGATTCCTCGCCTGGATGGTATCCTGGTGCAATCGCTCAGGCTTCGCCCTCCTGCCAGACTCGGCACCTGACTTGGATGCACAACCATGCGACGAAGCGCTTTCCTTCTCCTGATCCCATCGGCCCTGTTCCTTCCCGCCTGGCTGCCAGGCGAGCCCCAACCTGGCACGCCGACGTCCGGCCCGCTTTCTCCGCGCGAGGAGCAGGCGACCTTCAAGCTTCAGGAAGGCTTCAAGGTCGAACTGGTTGCTGCGGAGCCGGAGGTCATCGATCCAGTCGCCATGACCTTCGATGAGAAAGGCCGGCTGTTTGTAGTGGAGATGCGCGGCTACCCCAATGGCGGCATCGGCGAGGGCGATCCCAATCTGCCTGGACGGGTCAAGCTGCTGGAAGACTCTAATGGCGACGGGTACTACGAAAAGGCTACCGTGTTTGTAGACAATCTGCGGTTCCCGACCGGGGTGTGCGCCTGGAAGGGCGGCATCTACGTGGCTGACGCCCCTAACCTGCTTTGGTGCCAGGACCGTGACGGTGACGGAACGGCTGAGCATCGCGAGATTGTCTACACCGGCTTCGGATTCAAGAACATTCAGCAACTGCTCAACGGTTTGCAGTTCCACCTGGACAATCACATCCATGGATGCAACGGCAGCAACGACAGTGTCGTAAGCAGCCCATCGATCAAAGGGATGTCCGTAGCGCTCCGCGGCAGGCACTTCCGCTTCAAGCCAGGGGACCTTACCAGCTTCGAGCCCACCAGCGGCGGCGGACAGTATGGGCTGTCGTCTGATGACTCGGGCAACTGGTTCACCTGCACGAACAGCCAGCATTTGCGGCACATTGTCCTGCCGGACCATTACCTCAAGCGCAATCCCCAGCTTACGATCCCGACCGCAGTCCACGATATTCCCGACGGGGGTCTGGAGCACACTCCCGCGGCCAGGGTCTTCAGGCTAAGCCCGTTCGAACGCTGGCGGGTTGAACGAACTGCCCGCCGCGTCCGGGATCCCAGCTACCAGCAAAGGCTGCCTGCTACCGAGCTCGTTCCGGGCGGGTACATCACCAGCGCGACCGGGCTCGCAGTGTACCGCGGCGGAGCGTTCCCGCCGGATTGCGAAGGCAACGTCTTCGTTGCTGACCCAGCGAACAACCTCATCCATCGCGATGTGCTCCTTCCCGTTGGCGCGACATTCATAGCGAAACGGCACGAGACCGAGAGGGACTGCGAGTTCATGGCCTCCACGGACAATTGGTTCAGGCCGGTTTTCCTCAGCGTCGGTCCGGATGGAGCGCTCTATGTTTGTGATTTCTACCGCGAGATCATCGAGACCCCACTTTCCTTGCCCGAAGACATCCAAAAGCAGTACAACCTGAACAGTCGGGAGAGGGGCAGAATCTGGCGCATTGTCCACAGCCAGCGCGAGGCTCAGCCAGCCACGTCTGCCAAGCTCAGCGATGCGGACAACGAGGCACTGGTTCTCGAACTGGCCAGCCCGAACGCCTGGCGGAGGCAAACGGCGCAGCGGCTGTTGATTGAGCGCCAGGCGCGCGACGCCGCGGGGTCGCTCGCCACGATGGCCCACGTCCACCAGGACCGTCGGGCGCGCATGCATGCTTTGTGGACCCTGAAGGGGCTCGACGCACTGGAAGCCCGAAGCGTTCAACTTGGCCTTCGCGACCGTGCCTGGCAAGTTCGCGAGCAGGCGCTGCGGCTTGCCGAACCCTGGCTGGACCGAGATCCGGCCATTCGTCAGGCGGCCTTGGCCTTGACCAACGACCCCACGCCACGGGTCCGCTTTCAACTGGCCTTCTCCATTGGCCAGATGAAGCCTGCGGACGATGCCAGCTCAGCCCTGGCCCGGATCGCCCAAAAGGACGGCGTCAGTCCCTGGGTGCAAGCGGCCGTGCTCAGCTCCGCCGTTCCGCATGCCCCTGGCATGATGCGTGAGTTTGAGCGGTCCGGTCCGCCTGTCCCCGAACTGATGGCGCGGCTGGTTGCATTGCTGGCGGCTGGCGGAAATGAGGACGAAGTCGAGCGCATTCTGCGCGGGATCTGCGGGGGCGAGAATGTTCCCACGCTGGCTCAGTGCCAGATTCTCGACGGCCTTGGACAAGGCCTGGCGCGGACGGAACACCCGTTGGCCCGTCGAGCCGGTCAGGATACAGCCACTGGGCGCGCCTTGCGCGGCTTCCTGGTCCGCGCATGCAAGTCACTTGCCGACGGAGACGGCTCGGCTGCAGAACGCGTTTCTCGAGTACGCCTGCTACGCCACGGGCCCTACGAGCTAGTCGGCTCCACGCTGGCCGGGCTGCTCTCGCCGCAGACGCCGATCGAGCTTCAGCTCGCGGCGATCCAAACGCTTTCCGCGATACCAGAACCTGCTTCCGCGAGCGCCGTCCTGGCTGCCTGGCCCAGCCTTGGACCAGCTGCGCGGCGCGAAGCCCAGGAGATGCTCTTCGCTCGCAAGGAGCGTCTTCCTTTCCTGGTGGAAGCGCTGGAGAAAGGTACGGTGCAGCCAGGTCAGCTTGACCCTGTTCGCCGCGAGCAACTGCGCAAGACTGTTGGGGCTGAACGAGTGGCGCGGCTCCTCGCGGAACAATCCCCCGAGGACCGCCGCAAGGTGCTTGCGGAATGGCGGAGCGTCCTCAACAAGATGGGTGACGCGGCGGCGGGAAAGCAGGCGTTTCGAAAGCACTGCACGGGTTGTCATCGTTTGGAGAACGAGGGCCACGAGGTGGGCCCGGACCTGCTTTCCGCACTCAAGACGAAAACCCGCGAGACGCTCTACCAGGACATCCTCGATCCCAGCCGCGAGGTAGACGGACGCTATCTCAACTACGTGGTCCGAACCAGCGATGGCCGCACGGTCACGGGGCTTATCGCATCCGAAACCGCGACCAGCCTGGTTCTCCGTCGTGCTGATCGCGCTGAGGATGTCCTCTTGCGGGACGAACTTGAGGAGATTCGCTCCACCGCAAAGTCGCTGATGCCCGAGGGGCTGGAACGCCAACTCACGCAGAACGAACTAGCGGACGTGATCGCCTATCTGCTCGAAGTCGCTTCACGGAAATAGGAGCATCCATGGCGAGACTCCACCTGGCAACGTTCAAGGTCGATACGGCGATTCCGCTGGGACATCCTCTCTGCGGGGGCTGGATCAAGTCCGCCGTGCAGGTCACAGAGCCGCTCTACGCCATGGGCGTCCTGCTGATGGGGGAGGAAGCGCCGATTGTCCTTTGCGCGGTGGACTGGACCGGCATCAATAACGCCGCCCATCGCATCTGGCGTGAACAACTCGCGGCTGCAGCCCATACGACTCCGGAGCGAGTGGCAGTCCATTGCGTTCACCAGCACAACGCGCCCTTCGCCGATCTGGACGCGGAGAAGCTGATCGCGCAGCACCGGGAGCTGGGCAGTTCGCTCGACGTCAAGTGGTTTGACGAGGTCGTTCGCCGTGTCGCGGCTGCAGTGCGGGAGGCCGCTGCCAACAGCCAGGCCGTGAGCCATATCGGCTGGGGCCAGGCCAGGGTAGAGCGAGTTGCTTCCAACCGCCGTGTCATTGGCCCAGATGGAAAGATCAAGTGGTGGCGCGGGAGTTCGTGTCGGGACACCGAGGCCATCGCTCAGCCCGAGGGATTGATTGATCCCTGGCTCCGCTCGATAAGCTTCTGGAAAGACGACAAGAAGCTTGCCGTGTTGCACTACTACGCCACGCATCCGATGAGCTACTATGGCGACGGCCTGGTGACCAGCGACTTCGTCGGGCTGGCGAGGGAGGGGCGATCCAAGGAAGACAACAGCCTGCACATCTATTTCACCGGCTGCGCAGGCAACATTGCTGCGGGCAAGTACAACGATGGCGACCGAGCGAATCGCTTCTTGCTCGCGCGGCGAATTCACTCGGGCATGCTGGAAGCTGAAAGGCAGTCCCTCAGGGAGCCGATCGGCAGGTTGACCTGGCTGACACGGCCCGTATCGCTGTCGCCGCGCGAGGAGCCTCCCATCGAGCAACTCGAGAAAACGCTGGCCGATGTCAAGAAGAGCCACTCCGTGCGTAGCCGTGCGGCGATGCAACTGGCTTACCACCGGCGCGCCGCGGAACCGATCACACTCTCAAGCTTGAAGATAGGCGATCGATTGCAGGTTCTGCATCTGCCGGCCGAGGCGTTCGTGGAGTATCAGCTTCACGCCCAGCAAGTCTGGCCGGAGGGTTTCGTAGCAACGGCCGCGTATGGCGACGGCGGGCCCTGGTACATCCCGCTAGCAAGGTCGTATGGCGAGGGAGGCTACGAGCCCAGCGCTGCATTCGTCAGCCCGGCAGCGGAAGCTGCGCTGAAAGAGGGGATCGCTACACTGGTCAGCGGGGCCTCCGACCTGAAGCCCCGCTGACTCAGGCTGTCCGTGTGGAGCTACTCGCCCTTTTCGTCGAGGTAGTAGTAGTCGAGCCAGCCGATCATCATCTCTTCCCAGGTCTGGTCGCCCCAGCGGACGACCGTCGTCGGATCGGGGTTGTTGGGGTTGTCCTTCGAATTGTCGAAGTGAGCGGTGCATTCGATCTTTGTGCCGGCAGGGAGCTTGATAGGCTCTGCCAGTTGGTAGTACGTCTGCCAGCCGAAGTCGTAGCGCGGAATGGAGAGGAGGATCTCGGTCCGGCCGTCTGGGTAGACCGCTCGGTACTCGAAGCTCTTGCCGCGCAGGTGCATGTGCGGCATGAAGTTAATTAGCATAGCGTCCTTCTTGAAGACGGTTGAAGACTCGACCTTGTGGTTATCCGCACCAGGAGGAATGGCGAAGTAGCGATTGAGCGGACTGCGAGTCCGAACAACGTGTTGCGGCGGTTCCTTGGCGAAAATAAGTCCGACGCTCGAGCGGTCGACCACTTCTTCCCCGTTGGGCGTGTAGTGCATCTGGAAGATGATCCTCGCGCCTTTGGGGATCTTCTTGGCCATTCCAGGCTTGTAGATGGTAGGAATGTCTCCTGGAGCGGTGGCGACGAGCAGACCACGGCCCAGGCCGTCCTCCGAACGGGGATCGAACCGCTCTCCCGGCCCGAGCACATACGCAATAATGTGATGCACAACGGCCTTGGCGCCAGGTTTGGCTTCCGCGGCCTGCACCCACATGTCCTTGTCAAAATTGGTGGGGACGATGAAGTGCTGATAGGGCACGCCGCCGCTCGGCGCCTGCGCGGGGACCTTGAACTCTTCGGTCATCGTGATGATGGCGTCGGGCGTGCCGATCCGCCAGCCGTCGCCCTTGGGGAAATCGCGCGGCGGCGGCATGTCAGCCTCGTTGCCCTTGGGGCAACCCTGCTCCACCCACGCAATGAGGGTTTCGCGATCGGCCTGCGGCATGCTCCGGTCGTTGGAGAACTTGCCGTGCTTGGGGTCGGCGTGCCACGGCGGCATGCGGCCAGCCTTGACGATCTCAACGAGCGTGTCGGACCAGGCCTTGGCCTTCTCATAGCTGGTGAGGGAGAACGGCCCGATCTGCCCAGGTCGATGGCACTCCTGGCAATGCTGCTGGAGAATGCGGGCGACGTGCTTGGTGTAAGTAATCTTGCCGTCCGCCAAGTCCGGCTTGTCGCGACCAATCAAGCAGCCTGGCGCCTCCGTGGCGGCCACGCTGACCTTCTTGCCGGCCAGGGTTTCTTTCAGGGCTTCCGCCAGGTCCCGTCGACCGGCCGCCGCCCGCTGGAAGCCAATGCCAAACTGGTCATCGATTCGCCCCCGGTAGACAATTCGCCTGCTCGAATCGAGAACGAACGCTTCCGGCGTTCGCTGGGCCTTGAAGAGCTCCGCGACCTTCTGATCCTTGTCCTTCAGGATAGGGAACGGAACCCCGTGGCTCTTGGCGTGAGCAGCGACCGCGGCGGCATCGTCCTGGATGTTGCTGTTGATGCCGATGAGCTGCACGCCCTGTCCCGCAAACTCCTCATGAAGATGCTTCAAGGGAATGAGGTACAGGTTGACGAGCGGACATTCCGTGCCGAGGAAGATGACCGCCAGGGCCTTCTTGTCCTTGAAGTCCGCCAACGAGACTGGTTTTCCCGTAGTGTCGGGGAGAGTGAAGTTGGGCACCGGCTCGGTCCGCACTTCCTGAGCGACCAGAATCCACGGCGCGACCACCAGCGCGAGCAGCAAGAGCACGGTTAGGAATCGCTTCATGAGCCTGCTCTCCGAATCCTGTTGTCACCAATCCCATCCCTTTGCCGAGGAACCCAGCATACACTACAAACCCGATTTGGGAACTATGGTGATGCTGATTTCGTCCATACCCCTTCGAATCTTCATCTTGGCGGCCTGACCCGCTGGAACGCCAGCAGCAGCGCGGTAGGTGTCCTCGACCGATTCAGTCCACGTCCCGTCAAGTTCGAGCAGCCGATCGCCAACCTTCAGGTCCGCCCGAGCAGCGGGGCTTTCGGGAAGCACTTCCTTGACGACTACGCCAGCATCGGGGTCGCCTTCAGCTCGCTCGACACGGAACCCCCACAGGGTCGTCGGCGATTGGACTTTCTGCAGAGGCTTGCCGCTGCGGTCATTCATCATGACGAGCACCATTTGCATCATGTCCATGCCGACGCCACGATATTCAACCGGTACGAAACTGATCGTCTGGGCCTCGTAGTCAAAGGTGGACTTGTAGCGGCAGAAGAAGGGAAATCCCACGATACCGTCGAGCTGGCCGAGAACGCGTCCGGCGGCCTTCAAGGCAGGGTGGTCCATGATCATCACGGGGGCGTCCTCGACGACGATGTCTCCGACCTGCAACGTCTTGGCCGTGCCCATGCCTCGCGCACCGAAAAGGGCGGGCGTCTTCGCCTGATCCTTGCTGATCAGGCCCGTTTCTTCGGCAATGCGGTTGCTGAGCAAGGTCACGGGCGATCCGGTATCGAAGATCACGCGATAGGGCCCCTTGCCGTTGACCTTGATCTGGACGGCAATGTGTTTGCTGCGGAGCACCTCCATCGGCACCGTGGTCGCTTTCGCAACCTGGGGTCGAGGTGGAGCTGCTGGGGCAGGTTCCGCCTGTGCGGGCACGACGACCAGAAGGCAGAATGCGGCAAATGAGTTCATGTCTACAACCCCCTTCCGGTCTTGACGCTAAGGACCTGCTCTTTGCCGCCGCGATTGACCTGGATGCTCAACTCTTCCTTGGCCGCATGTTCCGCGGCCAGAGCGTGCAAGTCGGCAAGGGAAGTCACGGGCTTCTCCTGGAAGTGCGTGATCCTGTCGCCTTCCTTCATGCCTGCCAGGGCCGCTGGGCTGCTGGGCAACACACGTAGGATCGTAACTCCGGATCCGCTATCGCTCAGTTCGACTCCGAGCATGCGACGCTGAACGAAGACTGGCGCGGGCCGCTTCTGAATGAACATCTGCAGGAGCTTGGCCATGTTCCCCATGACCGCTATCTCCGCCGGTGCTTGACCATTCTCCGAAATACCTTGCGGCGCTGGCGGTTGCCAGGGGATGCGCGTCCAGATCATGTGCGGCTTGGTCAGGTCGAGCTCGATGCGGTAATGAGCAAGCACCGTGTATCCGAGCATGCCGTCCAGCCGAATGCCAGGGAGCCCCATGGCGTTCATGCCCGACACCTGGAACGGCGTCTCGACGCGAGCTTTCACGCCCTCAAGGACGGGCCCGCCCTCGATTTCCAGCTTCTCGAACTCGCTCCAGCCCTCCTTGCCGGCTTCCAGCCCGTGCTTCTTGGCCGACTCCGTGCTCACGAATAGCGTGGGAGCACCGGTGTCAATGATGAAGTGAAAGGGCCCCTTGCCGTTGATGCGGGCGCGGACCAGGATGTGCTTGGTATCGGTCAACTGGTAAGGCACACGGAAACTCTTCTCCGCAGCAGGCTTGATGTGGGACTTGTCTTCGGCCAAGGCCGCCGGCGGAAGTAACGCCACGAGCAACGTGAGGAACCATCGCCAGCACGGCCTTCGCGCGGGCCTTGGCGGGTGATCTAGTACCATCGATGTTCTCCAGCAGGAGTTCTCTGGGAATTGTAGCCGCACTGCATCGCCAACGCCACTTCGCCGGCCCCCCGCTTAACACTCATGGCTCGACTCGAACTGGCGAAACGCTAATTCGACCGGGCTGGTCCGAGGTAGCGCCCAGAAACACGAAGCACATTTCGTCGGTCGTTTCCTCTCCGAATCGGACCGGCTTTGGAGGACTGTTCGGGTTGAGGGGGTTTTTCTCGGAGTTGTCATAGATGGCCTCGACCTCGAACTTGCTCCCCTTGGGCACCTTGATCGGCTCCTTGAAGTAGTAGGTTTCTTGCCAGTTATAGTCCCAGTCGTTGATGGCAATGAGTTCGCGACGCTCTCCGTCGGGGAAGGTGACCGTCGCCCGTATCTTCTTTCCCAGCAGGTGCATGTGCGGAGTAATCTGATAGAGCGTGATGTCCTGGTTGGTCTGAATTGCGCCGCGGACTCGGTGGTTGTCCGCGCCGGCAGGGATCAGGAGAAACATGCCGGGAAGAACAACTGGAGTGAGCCGCTCCCTGACCGGCTTCTTGCTGAAGTACAGTCCCAGGCGGAGTTGATCCTGTTCTACCTTGCCAGTGCGGTGATAGTGGACCTGAATTACGATATCAGCGCCCTTGGGAAGGTAGTAACCCACCCCATCCGGCAATGGGCGAATGACGTTGCCCGGCGCCCAGCCTGCCAGGTTTCCTGACGGCGGGAAGAACCCGACTCCCATGTTCACGGAATATCCTGGTCCGTGGTCTGCTTCCTCACCTGACCTGGGTCTGAGCTTTTCCTTCTCCTCCAGTTTCCGAGCCCGGCCTTGTGTGTCGAGGAAGTTCAGCGTGTGATGGACCACGCGTTTGTTGCCAGGTCGAACTTCGATCGCCGAAACGAACTTATCTTCGGTCAAGCCTGTGGGCAACACAAACACGCGGAACAGGTCCTTGCCGGTTGCACCGATGGTCATCGGCTCAGGGACAGTAAGGATCAGATCAGGCTCGCCAAGCTGCCAGCCCTCGGGGAATTGCGGCGGTGGAGGAGCATCCTTGGGGTCGCCTTCAGGCATTCCACCGTCCACCCACTGGGCGATGAGATCTATCTCGCGCGGCGAGAGTCCCCGTGCATCGCGAAACTGCCGCGGATCTCCCGTGGGTTTCCAGGGCGGCATCTTGCGGTTCTGAGTGTACTCCTTGATGTCCACGCCCCACTTGATTGCCTGTCGATAGTTCGTCAGGGCAAAGGGGCCGACCTCGCCTGGTCGATGACAACCCTGGCATTGCTGCTGCAAGATCGGAGCAATATCGCGGTGGTAAGTAACCGGCGCAGCCGTGATCCGCGGTTCCGCGGCCCCCTGCCTGGGGACCTCGATGGCACAACCCACAGGACGGGTGACTGGTACGCTCACCGGCTTGCCCGCGAGCACCTCGTCCAGTGCTTCTCGCAAATCGTACCTCGTCACCTTGGGATTCTTGACGAGCCGCGCGGAGTAGCCGTCGTCGATGCGTCCGCGGTAGCGCAATTCAAGTTTGCCATCGAGGACGAAGACCTCTGGGTTCGTCGTCGCTCCAAGAATCTTCACCGCAGCTTGCTTGGGGTCCAGCAGGAGCGGGAAGTTGAGCCCGAACTCCTTGGCGTGAGCGGTGACAACGCGCAGGTCCTCCTCTGGGTTGGCATTGATGGCCACAAACGCGACGCCCTTCGGAGCGTATTCCTGGGCGAGACTAACCAGCTGCGGCAGGTACGCGTTGGACATGGGGCATTCCGTGGAGACGAATGCCAGCACCGTGGCTTGCTTGCCGGCATGAGCTTCAAGACTCCACTTTTTGCCCTGGATATCCTGCAAGCTGAACGTGCTGATCTTCTTGATGCCCTGAATCGACCCAGCATTTCCCAGCCAGGGGAAGGCGGCAACGAGCAATCCGCTTGCCAGGACGACTACCATTCCTCTGCGCAACATTCGCATACTCCTGATGCCTGCTGCCGAGAATCCTGGCCGCCCAGGACTCTTACGGTCATCATACCATAGACTACTTAGCTGGGTGCGTCGCAGTTTCAGCCGCTCTGAGGCATCGCCCCCCGCAGACTCGGCGGATAAAATCAGTACGCCAGAGCTCAGAGCGACGCCCGCAGGGCTTTGGTTCAGTCTGGTTCAGATTCTTGCGGTACGGATTATGGCTAGCAAGCGAGACTACTACGAAATCCTCGAACTGACCAGCGAGGCTGGCGATGAGGAAATCAAGGCCTCGTACATCAAGCTTGCCCGCAAGTACCACCCCGACTTTAATCCAGGCGACGAGGAGGCGGAACGGAAGTTCAAGGAAGTTACCGAGGCCTACGAGGTCCTGCGCGACCCAGAGAAACGGGCTCGCTACGACCGCTTCGGCCATGCCGGCATGGAAGGGCCGGGCATGGCAGGCTTTGGTGGGCCAGGAACGATCGATCCCTTCGAGCTGTTCGCCCGCATGTTTGGCATGGGCGAAACCTTTCGCGGCCGCCAGGCGGGACGGGATCGCGCCGTCGAGGTCGAGCTCGATCTGATGGAGGCGGCGACGGGCGTCACGCGGTCTATCGAACTCGACCGGGCAGAGCGCTGCGGCGAGTGCAACGGCAATGGCATGCGGCCTGGCTCGCGGCCAGCCACCTGTCCCCGTTGTCGAGGTCGCGGCGTGTTCATTCAGCAAGCAGGCATCCTGCAAATGCAGACCACCTGCCGAGCATGCGATGGACGGGGGCAGGTGATCAGTGAGCCTTGTGACAGATGCGGCGGACATGGCCTGGTCAAGGCCAGGCGAAAGCTCGACGTGCAGATCCCAGCGGGCGTAGATACCGGCATTCGCATCCGAATCAGTGGCGAGGGCGACGCGGGTGAAGCAGGAGCTCCCCGAGGCGATCTGTACTTGCAGGTGCGGGTAAGGGAGCACAAGCTCTTTCGCCGCGAAGGCTTGAATTTGATCTGCCAAGTGCCGATCAGCTTCAGCCAGGCAGCACTCGGCGGAGAGATCGAGGTGCCCACCTTGCAGGGAAAGGAAACCATCACTCTGCCGCGCGGCACGCAACACGGCGAGGAAGTGCTCCTTCGCGGCAAGGGCATGCCCGATGTGCGGGGCAGAGGACGGGGCGACCTCATTGTCCAGATCATGGTGGAGACGCCACGCAAGCTCACCAAGCGGCAGGAAGAGCTATTTCGCGAACTTGCGGAGATCGAACAAAAGCACGTGACTCCACAAAGAAAGAGTTTCCTGGAACAACTCAAGGGCTGGTTTGTCGGCGAGGCGGACTCCAAGCCCGCCTGAAACGTGAGTCCGGGCCATTGACTGGCGCTGATTCAACCACACGGAGTCGAAGAGGTGCGCATGGGTGCCCCGCAGTTCGACGTGGTAGTGATTGGCGGGGGGTGCGCTGGCCTGAGCGCCGCGGTCGGGCTTGCCCGCGCGGGCTTCAGTGTCGTCGTGCTGGAGGCCGCTCCATTCCCAGGCGCCGAGAATTGGTCCGGCTGCGTGTACTTTGGCGAAAACCTCGTTCACCCTTCCTTGCTCGGTCCCAATGGCCTTGAAGGGCTGGCGTGGGAGCGTCGGCTTGTTGAACGCGGTTTCTTTATCTCGAACGGGCATGGGCTGCTCGGCTTCCGCTACCGCGACCCCAATGCATTCCGGCACTGTGTCACAGTGCTCCGCCCTGCCTTCGATCATCACCTCGCTCAACTCGCCGCCAGCGCAGGCGCTACCGTCCTTAGCAGCACCACTGTCGAAAGCCTGATCCGCGACGGTGATCGCGTCATTGGCGTCGCTACGCAACGAGGCCCCGTCTATGGCTCACTCACCTTTCTTGCTGAGGGTGATGCTTCCCATCTGGTTTCTCGCGAATCGCTCGAGCGCTCCGACGTCAGACAACCTCCGAGCTTCCTCCAGGGAATCAAGCAGGTCATCGACCTGCCGCCTGGTGCGGTCGAGGCCAACTTTGGGCTCAAGGGTGACGAAGGGGCCGCCTACGAGATCGTGCTTCGGAACGGGACGCTGAAGGGCAAACCCGTCCATTTGAACATGGGAGGGTTCCTCTACACCAATAGGCAGAGCCTCTCAATTGGTCTGGTGCTGCCACTGGAGCATATTGGCCAACATTTCGAAGGCGACCCGAATCTACTGATGGAATGGTTCGAGAGCTTGCCTGACGTGAGACGCTGGTGCCACGGAGGCAAGCGCGGCGTTTTTGGTGCGAAGCTCATCCGAGGCGGCGGCGCTCGGGACATTCCACACCTGGTTGGCGACGGGCTGGTTGTAGGTGGTGCAGCAACCGCGATCGGGGTCGATTTTCCTTATCCCAACTATACCGGTCCAGCTACGCGGATGGGTTTGCTGCTGGTGGAGGCTGCCAAGGCCATTCGCTCAGCGGGAGGCGCCTACTCCGAATCCGACTTGAGGCAGCACTATCTCTTGCCCCTTCAGAAAACCAGGGCCTGGCAGGACGTCGAATTCCTGAGACGCTGGCCGACCTACGTCGAGCGAACTCAGGTCTTCTTTGGCAGCCAGATCGACCTCGCTCTTGGCGCAGCTTACGTCTGGACGCGGCCCTGGAGTTGGCGTCGGAGCCGATGGCTCGAATGCACGCGGCTGTTCCTCGAGCACCTTGGACCTTCTCGCTGGTCTGTCCTGCGAGACGACTTTCGCATGTTGCGTAAAGCGCTCCGGCTCAAGGTCGTCCTGGGCCGACCCGCGCTGGGGCGATTCCTGCTGAGCGGCTGGCTCAACGCCATCCGGGACCTGCTTGGACAACCGCGAGCAGGTTTGCCGGCTGCCGGCGAGTTGGTCCTGTTGCATCACGTTGGCGGCGACGCCAGAGCCGCCGGCCGGCCGCCCTGGCTGGTTCGACGCTGGCTGGCTCGTTTCACGCCAGTTCTTGCGGCCGCGGCATGTCGAGTCTACGAGAACGACGAAGAACCGCTGGAGAGCAAACTCCGTGGCGCCACTCAGCTTCTACTTGACCAGGTAAACATCCTGGATGTTCTCGCTGCCATGGCCGCCGGAGCCATGGCAGCGTTGACAGCCGTCGGGATGCTTGGCTACCGCTGGCTGCGACGAGCGCTCACTGGGAACGACTCCGACCCAGCGGGAGTGTTGAACCGAGAATATCGGCAAGCAGCCGAGCGAGTTCTCGACCTGACGCCTCACCTTGCTGGGGCGGCAGCGGCCTGGGAAGGAAGGCTCGGCACGCTTTCCTACCAGCCGCCTGGGCAATCGCACATCCATGTCCACTGGCCAAGGGACCTTGCTCAGCGGGCTGCCATCGTGAAGGATGGACTCTGGCACGTCTGCCCCGCTCATGTCTACGAAGCTCGACCCGGGCCCTCCGGCCAGGTGCAGATCGTTGTCAACTATGAAAACTGCATCAAGTGCGAGTCCTGCTGGCGTGCAACCGACGCCGTTGATTGGGGCCGCGATGGAGCCCACCGCTTTGTTTATGCCGTTAGCACGCCGGCCCTGAAGCGGCTAGGTGAAGCGGCTGAACCGGCGGCCCAGGCCAGGCTAATTGTCCCGAAGTCAGCAAATGCAGGGGGAACGACGCCGCTTGCTCCTGCGGAAAGTGACCTGATCACTCGGCTGGACCGCCAGGTGTCGGCACTTGCGACTGCCCTTGCCGAAGAGCCTCGCACCATCGATCGCGACCGGACCGCGGACCTGATCGAAGTTGCCACGTACGCCGAGCAGATGGCTCACCAGCTTCAAGGTCTGCTGGAAGGGGGCAAAGGCCAGGCAGAGCGGGCCGACGCGCACAGGCTTTGCCTCGAGATCGTCGCCAGGCTTGGAAAAATGGTGCAGTTGGTGCGCGAGGGACGATACGCCTGGGCAGCAGGTGAGGGGCGACAGGTTCGCCAGCACCACCTGGCGAAGCTCAGGAACCTGGCGGCCCCAGCGACTGCCAGCGCTCCAACCTCCACTGAGCATGACCCTTCTCCAGAAATTGCAATTCGTCTTGAAGAGGCGTTCCCCTCGACGGCATGGCGTCAGCTTGAGCCCATGGGCACTCGCCACGAAGGACCACCGCCGCGACTGACGCCTGCTCAGGATCAACTTCTCCTCAACCTGGCAGCGAAGGCATACTCCACGCCGTCGAATGGTTCATGGGCCCAACTCTCGAGCTACCGGAAAGTTCTGCTCCGTGAACTTGCGCGAAGAGACGCATCCCTGGCCTACCGCGTCGCATCCCATGGGTGGGCAAAGGAACTCGCAGGCTCAGACGGCAGCGGTTGGCACGCTTTTGGGATCGTCGGCAATGGGCGGATTGTGAATGGGAAGTGCCATGGCACGGCGTGGTTCATCCCTGCTGCGGACACGACGGTCTTGCTCATTGAGGATCGGCTCGTGCGTTTGACAGGCGCGACGAGCATGGTGCGCCGAGAATGGCTCGCTCCGCTCGGCCTGCGGGGCGCCGGCCTGCAACGCATTGTGCTCGATGGCTGGAACCTGCCAGGAGATGCCAGGCAGGTCGATCCGGAAGAGTTGAGACGGCGTTGGCAGGCAAGCAGTGCTGCCGACCTGATCTCCATGGCTCGCGGCATGGCTGAGATACTGGTCGCCCGCGCTGTGAGCCACGCCGGAACTCGCGTGCAGTTTCCAGGGCTCTTCGCCGATGATGAAGCTCGCGATTCGATAGCAAAGTTTGGGGCCGTGAAGAAGCTACTGGCACAGATGGCAGTTCGCCAGCAACTCCTGACGGTTCTCGATGAGCGACTGCGTTCGATCCCCTGTACGACCGACGGCATCCGCCAGACATCGCTGCTCAAGGCGCTGGCAGCGGAGGCCCTGGGCACCTCGCCCGGCAGCCTGGCATACAACGCTGGCCAGGTCTTCGGCGGCACCGGCTTCTCGGAGGACGACCTCCTCGCCAAGTTCTATCGCGATGCCGCGGCCTGGCGTTACCTCGGTCCCAGTAATCCTCAGGTTTGGCAAGACCAGGGCGACCACGTCTTGAAGAGCGGCGCTTTGAGCCAGTGGCCGGATGAAGCAGAGTTGTTCGATCAAATGGCCCAGCGCAAGGCGCTCTTGCCCGAACTGGACCAGCTCCGCGTATGGCGGACCAGGCTGAAAGCGCTCCTGGGCGATTGTTCGACCACCCAGCTTGCTGTTGGACATGGCGCTGATCTGCTGGAGAGCATCGGCCGCGTGGATGGGGCCATGCTGGGGGCCAAGGCCATGCTCCTCCACCTGCATGCCCGACTCGAACGCGTCGACCCCGCCCAAACAGAACGAGCCCTGGTCCGGTGCTGGTTCGACGAACTGCACTCCCGCATTGACGAACTTGAACAGAAGCCCTTGCCTCGCCGTGCTGCGCTGACACCCAGGACAACTCCTGAAGCTCCTGGTTCCCGGGAGTATGATCTTTTCCTTGCAACGCCGCTCCCTTACGAAACTGGCGACTTCCTTGTCCAACCGATCGATTTGACGACACCACGGTTCGTGCCCGAAATGGTTCGCTGCGACGCAGGGCTGAACTCGCTGGACGTCAAGTATCGCAATCTATTCCGAGAACGTTTCGGCGGTAGCCGTGAGGGCCAGGTGTTCGAGCGCTGGCTGGAAGATCGCCATCGGCCCCTGGAAGCCGACCTCGACTTCCTGCGCAAGGAAGGTTGCTTCCGGTTCTTGATTCCCACTGATCTTGGGGGCCAGGGCTTTCGGAAGGCAGAGTATTACTTGATGGTGCAGAACGCCCAGCGCGAAGCGGACGTGGCCATGGCATTGACGATCCAGGTCAACGCCAGCCTGGGCACCACCCCTATCTTCCTCGCCCGCAACAAGGACATCCCCAAGGCCAAGAAGGAACTCGCGCCTTTTGTCGCGGATGTCGCGTTGCAATCCGAGATCGAAACACGGCTCCGAATGCTGCTTGAAGAAACGGCGTTTCCCAGGCTTCGGGCTGGAGTGGAAGAACTACAAAAACGACTCGAAGGAGCCGTTTTCAGCAAGCCGACGGTGCGTATCCTGGCGCACCGCTTTGTGGAAGCGTGGTCTGCGCTGGGACGGGCCTTGCGGGAGTTCGACCTAACCGCCTGCCAGGCAGCGCTGCGAAGAGCCCTGGAGGGCTGGCAGCATGCATGCGTGCAGGCGCCTGAATTGCAAGATGAACTGGAGCGGAGAAGGGAGGCGTGCACTCTCTACCTTCGCCTGATCTCGGCTGGACAGATATCGGCCTTCGCGCTGACCGAGCCATCGGCAGGGTCTGACACCGCACGCATGTCCACGCGGGCCGTGCCTCGCTCCGTGCCCGTGGAAATCGACCAGGAAGGCGTCCATTGGTTTCTGCCGCACGGCAGCAAGGAACGCCAGGTTCTGCTTGACGCTCGTCGAGTCGAAGTAAGCGACGCAGGTATCTTCTACCGCTGGTCCGACAAGGCGCCGCCAGGGCGAATCGAGTTCAATGAGTACGACTACGAAACCGATGACCCCCGCAAGAAGCGTTACTACTGGCACGGCGATCGGAAAGTTCATTTCAGCGACATTGCCCAGCTCCGCTACCGCGGCGGCATGCCGTGGTACGACTACTGGGAACTTAACGGCAGCAAGATGTGGATTACCAACGGGAGGCTCATGGGGGTGCTGGCCCTGTATGCCCGAACCGAGGAGGGGGTCACCGGCTTCCTGGTTGATCGTCACTCGCAAGGGCTTGTTGTCGGGAAGGACGAGCGGAAGCTTGGCCAGTGTGGGAGTCCAACAAACGAACTGTCCATCCAGAGCCTGCGCGTGCCCCGAGAGAACGTGCTGGGTCTGGAGGGCCGCGGGCAGGTCAACGCCCTGGAAACGCTGAATCTTGGCAGGGCGGGCATCGCCATGAGTTCGCTGGCCAGCCTGCAGACGGTCGTGCAGGCATGTGGACGTGTCAATGCCGATGACACCAGTTCAGACCATTCGGGAAGGCTTGCACAACTTGCCGAGAATCAGTTCATAGCAGAAGCCCTCGCGTTCGAACTGGTGGGACGGCTAGAACACGAGCAGACTCGCTCGCTCCGTATCGAGGCCTCCATCGCCAAGTTTCTCGTGACCGAACTGCTCCATGAAACGATCGAGTTGGCGGAGGACGTGCACGGTCTGCCTGGCCAGACTCAGGATTACGTGATCGAGAAGCGCAAGCGTGACGCACGGGTGCTCAACATTTACGAGGGAACCAATGAGATCCAGCGATCCCTGATCTGGACGCACCTGGTCAACGAGGTCGCCCCGCGCATGCAAGACGACGCTCCGATTGCGGCCAATCAACCCGCCGAACTCAAGCAGTTGCTTGAAGAATATGCCAATCTTCGCAAGGAATTCGCGGCATTGCTCCGCTCGGCGGTCAAGCTCCTGGGCGTCAATCTGGTGCAGAACCCCAGTATTCAAGCCAGCGGATTTGTGTTAGCCGAGGCGGCGGCATGGCTCAAGGCTTTCGAGAGCGTGCTCGGCAGGGCGGCCTGGCTGCTCCGGTTTGGCGACCCAGGCAGTCCCACGATCGTTGCAGCTCTTGCTCGTTGCCGGCGCGAGGCAGTCTGGCGGCTGAAGCAATTCGACCTGGAACTCGGCCGGCTCAGGCAAGGTCGATACTCGCCAGCGGTTCGGGCCGCTAGCCTCCTCCTCCGCGACTCTGATCACCCACCGACCCGAGCGACCCCAACGGTTACCGCCGTGATGAACAAGCCGCTGCGAATCCTCGTCGTTCTCGAGTTCGCTGCGGGCGAGACTGGTCGACCGTTTCTGGAGAACGGCTCAGTGTACGAGCCGTATCGAGCGCTCACCGCCAGTTCCCAGGCCGCCTTGGAAGTTGCGCTACGCCTGCGCGACCTTGGCGGCCAGCACGTCAGCGTCCAGGTTGCCGCCGTTGGCCCTCCGAGCCTATCGCCGAGGCTTCGAGAGATCGTTGCCCAGGAAGTCGAGCGTGGGCTACTGCTCCTGGCCCCCCAGGCTTTGCCCTCCCTGGACCAGGCGGCCTCAGCACTCGCAGCCGTGCTGAAGTCGCATGGCATGGCCTGTGATCTGCTGCTGGGCCCTGCGGGGAGCGAACGTCAGGAAGACGGCTTGCTCACTTCCTTGCTCGCCGCTCAGTTTGATCTCAATTGCCAGGTGTTGCCTGGCAGTCTCACCCTGATTCACAGCGAGAGTGAAAGCACGGCCGTTCTTTCTGAGGGCGATCGGAGCCGTCCGCGGACCTTACCACTCGCTCTTGAAGTGGCAGCTCCCCTTCCGCTTCGCCAGTTCAGCACGGAGGCATTTTTTGCAGGATTGGCCAAGCCTCTGCAGCTCGTCAGGTGGCCCGGTGAAGCGCCGTGCGAACCGGTTTTCTGGCAGGCTGGCGAAGCAACCCAGTCAGAATCCAGCGATCAGCTTCGGCAATCGCTCGGCGCAGCGGACGCCGCCGAGATTGTCATCGGAGAGCTTGGGCTGAGCGGCGATCGGGCCGATGTGACCCCGATTGGAAGTGATCGCATTGCCGACGTGGCAAGCCCAGCGTTCCTTGAACGGTGCAAGGTAATAGGAGTTGTCGCCGCGGATGCAAACGGCAAGTTGGCCGACAGCGCACTGGCCGTAGTCCGCAACGCGCGACTGCTGGATGACGACGTAGGCGTCTGCCTGCTCGTGCCATCTGAGGAGTCCGCCCAGCGGTTCGCCGCTGCGCAGGTTGTTGACGAAGGCGTTGCGCGGATTCTGCTCGCAGTTATGCCCCAGCCTGCCGTGGAGCATCCCGCGGCCCGACGGCGTTGGCTGGAAGAGTCGCTTGCCTGTTCGGGGCTGGCTCCCGCCTGCATTATCGGCGAAAGCTGGATGGGCGCTCTCTGGCCGAAACTCCAGCGGCGTCTCAAGCGGCCAGGAGTGCTCAGCCTGCGCGTATCCAGGGCAGATCGTACAAAAAGCGGGCTCTACGCTGAGTTTCGCCTGGGACGACTTCGTGGACGCCGGCATCTTGAGCTCAGCGACAGTTCGGCGCACTTCCTCGCACTGGCAAGAGACATCGAAACCTCCCGGACAATGGCAGGGGAAAGCACGCCAACGATTCAGCGTTGGACGCCTCGGCTTCCCAGCTTGTACGATGCAAAGGATCTGGAGCGGTTAGTGGAGGAAGTCAAGCAGGCCACAGGGGTCGTCAGCCTGAGCGATGCGGAATTCATCATCGACGTCGGCTTCGGGATTAGGAATCGCGACGGATATGATGCAGTCGTCCCAGCTCTGGAAGCTGCCTTGCGCGGAATCGGTGTGCAGCAACTGGCAATTGGCGGTTCGCGAAAGGTAACCGAGGAGCTTCATGTCCTGCCCATGGATCGACAGATCGGTCAGTCCGGTGTCAGCGTCAATCCCAGGATTCTCCTGGCCATTGGGATCAGCGGCGCGCCGCAGCATCTGAGCTACATCGGCCAGCGAGCCACGATCATTGCCTTCAATCGCGATCCTGAGGCCCCTTTGATGACTCTCAACCAGCGTCAGCCGCGGCCAAGAGTGTTCGGCGTGGTGGGCGACCTCTTCGAGACAGTGCCAGCTTTTGCCGCTGCCCTGAACGGAGCAAGGTAGCGGAATGTCGAAGATCAAGGGGGCAGGGGGCCTGCGGTGCCTGAGCAGGTCTGGCTCACGCATGCTCTGAGAGGGCATCGCGGAGTCGCTGAATCGCCTTGTACTTCTCGTCGCTTACGCGCGTTGCTGGTAGTTCAAGGTGATCCGCGATTTCTGCCACTGACCAGCCATCGAGAGTCAGGCGGACAATCTCGAACTGGCGAGTAGTCAATGATTGCTCGGCCGCTTGCAGGACGGACTGCCGAATGTCGGTGAGAGCCTGGCTCCGTACACCTCGCCCATCGGGAACGTCAACCTCCAGTGAACCTGCTCGATGAGCCCGCTGGCTTCGCTTCTTCACAGTGTCGATGGCACGCAGGAACTCACGGCGTTCCTCGCTCTCCTGCTTGAGCACATGCTCCCACCGGTCCGGGGCAACCCGTTCCAGCAAGCGTGCCAGCACTTCCTGAGTGCAGTCCGACCAATGGTCGGGTTGCAGGCGAGCATTCCTCCAGCAGACGGTGCAGTAGCGACTCATGTCATGAACAGCCTGGGCAGCACTGGCGCTTGCCGGAACCGCCCCGAGGGCGGACAGTGCAGTACCCACAAGCAGGGCTGTGACGTAAGTCGATTTCTGACTTGGCCTTAACCGCCTCTTCATCAAGCTTGGCCCCCTTTACTGAACTGATGCTTCGGGCCCAGATGCACTTCCTTATTTACTATACGGACGGGCCGGATGAAGATTCTCGCTGAATCTGCCCAATCGCGAGAAATTTCCGTCTTGCTATACTGCCGAGTAGCCCTGGTTCGCCGGTCGATCGAGATTAAGGGCAAGCATGGAGAAAGCTACCAACATTATCATCGAATGTGCGGACCCTGAGTCGGCCGCTGGTGTAGCGCTCATGCGCGCACTTACAGCAGAGCTCGCCAATCTCTACGGTGACGACGGCGGCATCCTGGCTTTCAGCCCTGCCGATGTAAGGCAGCCGCGGTCCGTTTTCCTGGTTGCCAAGAATCAGGTAGGCCCAGTCGGCTGTGGGGCATTGCGTCCCCTGACCGAGGAAGTCGCCGAGGTCAAGCGGATGTACGTCGCCCCTACCGCCCGTGGCCACGGAATTGGCAGGCTCCTTCTCCATGAGCTGGAGAGATACGCCCGCCTGTTCAAGTATGCGTCCATCAAGCTCGAAACAGGCATCCTGCAGCCGGAGGCTATCCGGTTGTATGAACGGTCCGGATACGTTCGCTGCGAGTGTTACGGCTTTTATGCGAACGATCCACGGAGCGTCTGCTTCGAGAAGGTCCTTCTCAAGCCGCCGGGAAAACAGCAAGGGCTGGATGGTTGAGCAACCACCCAGCCCCATGTGATCCAGTCTCCTCGGGAAGCCTCCCTCAAGACTCGCCCCGAGGATTGATCTTCAAAAGTTACTTGGCAACCGTGGCGACGGGCGCCTCGATCGTCGTGCGGGTTTCTTCGCCAGCGCGAACGGTGACCTGCTTGGTGACGATCTGGCCGTTGATGTCAGCCTTCAGCGTGTAGACGTAGTCCTTGCCAGCTTCGAGAGCTGGGGTGACGAACACGCGGGTGGCGGAAGTGGACTTCGTGGCGTTGCCGTCGATGGTCAGCGTGGCCTCAGCGGGCAGCGTGACGATCAGCTGGGCAGTCTGCTTGGCGGCCGGAGCCGGAGCGGGGGCCGGAGCAGGGGCCGGAGCCGGAGCGGGCTTCACTTCAACCGGAGCAGCGTGGACCGGAGCGGCGTAGCAACCGCAAGCCGCGCAGCCGTGGCAGCCATAGCAGCCGTGGCAGCCGTAGCAGCTTCCGCAGCTATAGCCGTAGCAGCCGCACGAGCTGTAGCAACCGCAGGAGCTGTAGCAACCGCAGCAGCCGTGGCAACCGTGGCGGAAGAGCTTGCCGAAGAACCCATGGCAGCCATGGCAGCTGCTCCAGCAACCGCAACCGCAGGAGCTGTAGCAACCACATGAGCCGTAGCACGAGCAGCCACAGCTGCTCCAGCAACCACACGAGCTGTAGCACGAGCAACCGCAGCTGCTCCAGCAACCATGACAGCCATGGCAGCCGTGGCAACCGAACGTCGCAGGCGTGGCCGCGCTGCCGCTCAGTGCCATCGCGAGAACGAGACTATACATGCCTAAACTCCTCGGAACCAGATTCGCCAACCCACAGGGAATGACCACAAAGGCGCTGCCACTCGGCAGCGTCTGCCAACTGCTATTGGATTTCATTTTGGACTAGCTAGGAAAGCTAGCTAAGCTGAGTTGATACTAATGGGACAACCAATGGCTGTCAATGACAAAATGAGATGTCTAGAGAAAATAGATAAGATTGACGATCGGATAGCATCGGTGCAAGCCCCAGGTTATTGGCCGCGGTATCTGCCAAGCCCGACCGCTTCACGAACCAGGTTCATGGTTTCTCGGGCCTCGCGGCGCGCCTTGTCCGCTCCTCGGCGCAGGGCGGCTTCCACGCGTTCCGGTTGGCTCGCCAGCGCTTTGCGCCGCTCCCTGGCCGGTGAGAAGTAGCTATCGATCTTCTCCAGCAGCATGGACTTGACCGCGCCATATCCCAGACCGCCAGCCCGGTAGCGATCTGCCAGGGCTGCCTGCTCATCTGCAGTTGCGAACAGGCAGTAGAGCTGGAACACGTTGCACCTTGTGGGATCTTTTGGGGCTTCGACGGGCGTGCTATCGGTCACGATGCCCATGACCTGCTTCTTCAGGACTTTTCCCTCGGCGAAGATGTCAATCGTATTGCCGTACGACTTGCTCATCTTGCGGCCATCGGTGCCAGGCACTTTTGGGACCCGGTCGAGTCGGTACTCGGGAAGTGGAAACACCTCGCCGTACGTCTGATTGAAGTAGCCAGCCATGTCCCGAGTCATTTCGATGTGCTGAACCTGGTCCTGCCCCACCGGAACGAGGTGAGAGCGGTAGATCAAGATGTCCGCTGCCATGAGAATCGGGTAAGTGAACAGTCCGACGCTCGGGCTTATGCCCTGCTCGACCTTGTCCTTGTAGGAGTGCGCGCGCTCCAGCAACCCCATGCCGGTGACGGTCGCTAAAATCCAGGCCAACTCAGTGACTTCGGGGACATCGCATTGCCGGAAGAACGCCGCCTTCTCGGGATCGAGGCCGAGCGCGAGGTAGTCGAGTGCGGCATCGTGCACATTGGCACGGAGGGTCTCGGCGTCCTGGATGGTGGTCAAGGCGTGGTAGTCGGCAATGAAGTAAAAACACTCGCCCTCGTCTTGCAAGGCGATGTGCTGGCGAATGGCTCCAAAGTAGTTGCCCAGGTGCAGCTTCCCGCTCGACTGCACCCCGCTGAGGATTCGCTTGGTCATTACTGCTTCTTCCGTGCCGGCGAGATCATTCCTGGAAGTAGGTCAACCGCAGGACCAGTTCGAGAAAGAATCCGATAATCGGCCCGAGAAAGCGTGTCGAGCCGGTGAAGACGAGAATGGCGATTACCAGAATACCGCCCACTTGCGCCTGGTAGCTGTACATCCAATCGGCCAGCGCTCGGGGCAGCAGGACCGCGATAATCTTGCTCCCATCGAGGGGCGGCAAGGGCAGGAGATTGAACAGGGCCAGGACGAGGTTGATGACGATCATCTTCAGCAAGAAAATCTGCAGATTCTCGGTGAACCCTGGCTGAAGCTGAGCCACCACGGGGAGGATATTGAGGCTGAGTCCGAAGGCGGCTGCAAGCAGGAAATTGGATGCAGGCCCCGCCGCCGCTACAAGACACATGCCGACATAACGATTAATGCGAAAACAGTTTGGATTCACCGGCACCGGCTTGGCGCCGCCGAAAATCACGCCGCCGCCCAGGTACATCATCAGGGGCAAAATGACGCTCATGAACGGATCAATGTGCGGCAAGGGATTGAGCGTGAGCCGCCCCATGCGCTTGGCAGTTTCGTCGCCGAGCCAGAGCGCAACCAGACCATGGGCGCACTCGTGCACGACCAGGCAGAATAGAAGCCCCGCCAGCACGGCGATCATCATCGGCATTGAGACGTCCATACCACGCCTTCACCCGGCCCAAAACTAACGGAGTCGTCTTGAGGATTATACGAGAAAGGCTCCAAGGTGGGGCTGCAAGCCACAGGCGAATCCCAGCGGCACCCGTCGGGTGAAAGTGAGCTTTCCATTGGACAGGATGCCACCCAACCAGTCTCCCACCCGCAGCCAGCATCAGTGTACGGAGAGCCGGGAGTAGGTCGTTGGGAAAGCCGACTCGAGCACGTTGTCCGAGACGTCGGGCTGTGCCGCCCACGCCATGAGACGCCGAGTGATCTCCACAGCGCGAGGGCTGTTCAAAGGCGGCAACGACTGCCCGAGTGCAAGACCGAGGTCGACGCCGAGACAGCGTTGCACCACGCTGGCAGTCGTCAAGGCCAGCTCTCGGTTGGGGAGACGAGCAATCTCCCGCAAACACACGATTGCCCGGACGTGCGGTCCAGCCTCGAGCAGGTTCTCCGCCACCAGCAGACGCAACGGGGCCGGGTTGGCAGAGTCCAGGAGTTGTTCCTTGAGTTCGTGCTCCATGACCTGGTTGGCCACCATCAAGCGAGCAAGTTCAATCCGCAAGAGCGGCGCGGCATGCGGATCGCCTACCACACGCTCGAGCACAGGAACTGCCTCGTCGGGCCGTTCGTGAAGCACTCCTGCGTAATGTACCCCGAGCACCTGGGCGGAGCGCAACCCTATCAAGCCCTTTTCAGCAGCCCAGGCGGTGAGATCGTTGACTGCCTCGCTGCTTAGCCGCTGTCCCTCGCGGATCAGCGTGCCATCGTGCCGGAGTTGCGGATCATTCAAGGCCTTGCGCACGCCGAAGCGAATCCATGACCAGCGGCGCTCGGTCGACCAGAACAGCGCATCCGCGGTCGCCTTACGCACCTTGGGATCAGGATCGCGGAGATACTCGCTGACCACCTCGACAATCAGCCGGTCATCCGTGTTGGCGAGCGCCATCACCGCTGCCGCTCGAACCTCGGGAATCACTTCTCGACGCAGCAGGGCCAGGACCGACTCAGCCTGCGTCGGCCTCCAGTGCTTGCGGAACTCCAGTGCCGCCAGGGCACAGAGCCGCACCTCGGGCCGCTTGGACTCCAGAAGGTGGAGCGCTGGCGTCGCATCGAACAGAATCGATTCACGAAAGGCTTTGACCTCGGGCAGAGCCGCGCACTCCGCCAGATTGCTCGGCCAGTTTCGGCGCTCGCTGATCTGACGGCTCAGATTGCGAGCACGCTGCACCAGCAAGGCGCCCGACTGCTGCAAGGTGTACGCCGCCACGACAGCAAGAGGGGCAACAACCAGGAGAGCCTGAACCAGGTGAAGATACCAGTCATTCTGGTTATGGTTGAAATTGGTGCTCAGCCAGAAGGAGCAGAGACCAATGACGTAGCAAACCAGCACGGATGGGCCGATCGGCGGCGACCAGGTCCGGAAGTAGGCCATGAGCACGCCGGCAGCCATGAATTGAACGGCGATGCTGATTCCCAACCACCGAGCGGCATCCTCGTCGACTCGAAAAGCCGCCCCCGCTAGCAGAAGTGCAGGGCCAAGAAGGATCACCAGACGAAGGATAGCCGCCTTCCCTTCCGATCGAGCAGTTCCGCAAGCAGAAAGCGCCGACATGCCGGCTCTCCATCGATGACCTGAAGCCAACAGGGGAAACTACGGCAAGACGGGTCGCGGCCAAAGGTCCATGACAGCCCTTTTGCCGATCGAGGGGGCACCGAAATATAGGTCACAACTTCACAGAGTGCCAGAAAATGAGCACAAGGCTTGGTTCGCGAGGAAAAATCACACAGGGCAACTTCACCTAGGCAAAGGCCTTCCAAAGACTTGCGTGTAGTAAGGCACTCCCCTGGATGATCGGGAAACCGCCACACCGATCTCCGTGAACTCCGCCCGGAGGATGTTCTCGCGGTGGCCGGTGGAGTTCATCCAGGTCTTCACCACGTCTGCCGGCGTCCGCTGACCGTAGGCCACGTTCTCTCCCATGTTCATGAACTCATAGCCCGCTTCACGGAGCCGGTCTTTCGGCTCCTTGCCGTCGAGAACATGATCCATCTTCATCTGCCTGGCCATGTTGTCGGAGTGTTCCCGAGCGCACTTTAGCAACCGCGCATTCACCTTCAGCGGCGGAAGCTTCTCCTTGGCACGCTCCTTGTTGGTAAGCTCCACGATTGCTTCTTCCTCTCGCGAGAGCTTGACCTCGTCGTCCGCCGCCCTCGCGGCAGCCACGAACGCCATTACAACCAGCGCTGCAAGAACGGGGATCTTTCGCATCGACCAGCTTCTCCAGCTCACGATCGCTCGGCCAATCTCGTCGTTAGTGAACTATCCCAAATGCGGATCGCCATCGCAAGACAGGCTCACCGCTTCAGTGTCGGTTCCAGCCAGACGCCCCAGTCGCTGTTGCCCCCATCCTTGCCATCTTCGACCAGGAGTTCGAGCAGCTTGATGCCCCCCACGTCCACCGTGGCTTCACGGACCTTGTGGTCTCGAATGATTGGCGATCGGAAGAGTTCCTTCCCATCCCCCTTGATGATGAAGACCACGGACCCCGGCCGACTGTCCTGCAAGCCGTACTTGGTTGCAAGGGTTTTCCAACCCCCATCGAGGCGTACGGCATGCCGAGCAGGTGCATGAGCGTAGAGTCCGGACTCGAAGAACTGCCCGCCCACTTCAAGGAAGATGCTCGCGTCGCCTTCGGGCAGAACCTGATTTCTTAAGGGTCGGCCCCAGCCCACCGTTTCTGCGTCGAGCTGAAGATCCGCAACGCGGACGCTTTTCTGCGACGCGGAGACTGATGACAGGGCCTTGCGGCCTGGGGGTTCCAGGAGCGCGGCCAGGTGCTCGATCTTCCGCACAGACGCCGAGTCTGCCGGCCCTCGGCGCCTGGCATCCGCAAGCAACTGCTCCAGCCTGGACCGGTCCCGCCTGT
>Ga0073934_10002703_pt1 | contig 35596 bp, 36 predicted proteins | sample LarsenN4metaG_FD_76834 | JGI IMG/M metagenome (GOLD analysis project Ga0073934, IMG submission 76834) | Hot spring sediment bacterial and archeal communities from British Columbia, Canada, to study Microbial Dark Matter (Phase II) - Larsen... ... | reverse complement strand
GATAATTAGTCAGAAGTATTTTCCTGTCGGCAAGGTTTTTTTGATGCTTCTATTGAAAGATCCGGTGCGGAACGTCATTTTGACAATCCGCCCGGAATTATCGTTATCGGGAAACGCCAAGAAGTCGAATTCGGCTTTTTTTATGCCTTGAGTAAAATTTTTTAAGTTTTGAAAGTTATCCATTTTCAGAGTTTAATCTTCTTCTACAGCTATTTCTTCCAGCACAAGGCTTCCGTCCGCTTCCTTTAAGAGGACCTCGATTTTTCTTTCGGCATTGGCTAGCCTTTGTCGGCATTCCCGGGCTAATTTGACGCCCGTTTCGAATAATTTCAGACTTTCCTCCAGCGGCAGATCACCGCTTTCAAGCTGTTTGACAATTTTTTCAAGTTCATTCAATGATGTTTCAAAAGATTTCGCCATAATTTTATCATCTCAACATCGGTTCCAACTTTTCAAGAATGCTCTTTACGGCCCGGCCGTCAGCGTTATTTGCTCTGCCGGAATCTGATATCCGCATCGCTTCCTCACCTAATTGCCTGGCAATCTCGCGGGCAAGCGTCTTGTTTTTGTAACCTGTTATTACCCAATTATTTCCTCGTCTCTGCATCAATATCATGCTGTCCGGCGCATTATTAATACGGACCGTTGCACTATCGCCTGATTTTTCGATTTCCAGATATTCCTGAGCGGCGATAACCATTATGGGCAGCGGAACTCCCTCGAGCGGCCGCGTCTGTTCGGCAATTTGCCGTCTAACGATCGGCCTGATCCTGTCCGCAATCAAAGGCGTCAGGGTACTAACCAACATTTCGGCCTCTGAAAGGATTTTTGAATCATATCCACGGCCGTAGAGTTCACGTGCCGCAGATGACAACTGCGGCAGAAAATCTGCCGTTACTGCTTCAAGGTCAACCAATTGATCAAAAAGCTGTTCGTCATTGCCATTTGCGGCCTTAACGAGCCTGGCAAGCGAGTATTCAGGGCTTTGGCGTTTGAAGTGCCAGAAAATCGACAATGAGATCACAGCCGCCGAAACAAACAATATGAATACCAATGCGTAGATTTTACGCCGTTTTCGGCGTAAATCATTTGCCGGCACCTCAGTGGTCGATAACAAAGTCATAATTTATTCTTTTCCGGTAAACTCGGCCCGGATCGGCGGCTCATCGGCAGTGGCTGTAACATTAGCAGAAATACGTCCGCGTCCGAGCTTTATGTTTACGCATTCGCCTTCGGTGACCTGACGGTAGTCGTGAACGATGGAGCCATCTGTTTTTTCCGTAATGGAATAACCGCGGCCCAGCACGGAAAGCGGCGAAAGCGAATCCAGACGTGCGGCCGCATTTTCCAATTTTCCCTGCAGGGAACGGATTTGTTCGCCAATCGCCGCATTACGCCTTTGTTCAAGAATCTCCAGACGTCGGCTTGCCGCTGCGACATCTGCCGAAAGCCTGACGGGTGAGAGCCTTATCAGAGCGTCCTTGAAACGCTCCTTTGAAGCCCTGTAACGTTCGTTAATTAGAACCCGCATCCGGCCGCAAAGTAGTTCGACCTCGTGCCCCGATTCACGGATTCTTGCCGAAATTTCGCCAAAAACGGACGACATTGCCAAAGACTGAAGCGATGACGACGCTTCCAAAAGCCGCAGATTGATGGAACGCACAAGATCCGCCGCAAGACGGCCAAGATGTGCAAAAACCTCAACTTCCGCCTTTGCAACTATTTCCGCGGCTGCGGATGGTGTTGCTGCCCGCAAATCAGCTGCGAGATCCGAGATTGTAAAATCCGTTTCGTGACCGACGGCTGAAATGACGGGTATTTCCGAAGCGCGAATGGCACGGGCTACACGCTCCTCGTTAAAAGCCCATAGATCTTCCGCAGAACCGCCTCCGCGACCAACAATCAGCACTTCTATTTTTTCAGCGTCGGCATTAATTCTGTTATATTCATTTGCCAATTCGATACCGGATGCGATTTGCTCGCCGGCCAGTTCTCCTTGCACCAGAGATGGAATCAGGACGATGTTTATGGAGCGTGCGCGACGGTCCAAAACTGTCAAAATATCGTGGATGGCCGCTCCGTTCGGCGATGTAACAATTCCGATTCGCTGCGGATATTCCGGCAATGGCCTTTTCAGAGCCGAATCGAAAAGCCCTTCTTTCCGCAAACGTTCTTTTATCTGCTCAAATGCTACCGCAAGAGCGCCTTCACCGACCGGCTCGAGAGATTCAACCAAAAGCTGATATTCGCCACGCTTTTCATATGTAGTAATTCGCCCGCGGACACGAACCAGCAGTCCGTTTGAAGGCATGAATCTGATACGCAGATTCTGACCCCGGAAACAAACGGCTTTGATGATTGATTCGCCGTCCGTAAGCGAAAAATACCAGTGTTTGGAGGAGGCGTTATGAAAATTAGCGATCTCGCCTTCGACCCAGACGGAGGCAAAATTGCGCTCGAGTATCTGCTTGACGTTATTATTCAGTTCAGAAACGGTTGCGGGACGTGACTCCGTATCCGTAAACAAACTCTCCAAAAGCGGTGCGTCCATCGGAATTTTAATTGTAGCACGATAAAATGATTGGCCGGGAGAACTTACTGATTCAATTGACTTACGCTGCCGATTTGAACAAACACGTTTGGCCGGGTTGTGCGAATCCTGAATCTCGGATCCGGCCGTCTGCCATCAGAAGAAATTTCAGCACGAAAACGGATTTCATAGGCAGTTCGCAGTTGGGCGGCGATGTCGTTATAAGCATCCTGTATCTCGGAAAGTCGAGATATCGGATAATAAATGCCTCCTGAGACTGCTGCAAGACGTTTTCCTTCCATTTCTGCCTGTGATGTCAGGCCGCGGCCGAGATACCGTGATCGAAGCGGATCGGGGCCGGAATCGGAAACGCTTCCTGCCGCTATCAGACCCGTTGGAACATAGAGCGGATAAATCAATGCTCCGCTTTCTTCTATACTGCCGATTAAGGCTTCAAACGGCAAAAAGGAGCGATTATCATCACCGTCGGTTAATATGACAATTGCGGTTCGCTCGCCTTTCAACGGTCGCAGGGTTTCGGTTAAGACGAAAGCGATTGCGTCGTAATAAGCGGTTCCGCCGCCGGCATCGAAGGTATCCAGGCTTGATGATAGCTCACGTTTATCGGACGTAAAGCTGACAAGCGATTTCACGTCCTCATTGAAAATAATAATCGAAACCCGATCGCGCGGATCTACTGTTTCAATAAAAGCGCGGGCTGCCTTTCTGATAAAAGTCGTATAGTTTTCAACGCTTCCGGAGACGTCGAGCAAAAGAACCAGGTTTACCGGTGCGGTAGCGGGCTTAATTTCCAGTATTTCGCCGGGCCGACCGGAAGTTTCAATCTGAAAATCGTCGGGCCCGAGTCCGGCAACGGCGCGATTGGCGGAATCCACCGCACGGACAATCGCTTTGAATTCGCCTTTGACTGTTTCGGAGGCAGCATTCCGCCGCTGAGAGATTAACGATGGCTCCGGCCGCAGCGGCGGCAATGTGCGCATATATTCAGCAAAGTATTTCGGGCTTGCCCGTCTGATAGATTCCATTAACAGGCCGTCGCCGCTGCGAATGATAGCCTTTGCTGCCTCGGTCAAGGGTTTTTCACCAAGATTGTTCATCACCTCCGCCGGAGGAACATTCAACAAAATAATTCCGCGATCGGTCGAGAAATTCAATTTGACGGCCGTTTCATCAGTGCCTTGTTCGGGATTTGTAAGGCCATTTTTCCGCCTCAGGTCAGCCGTAGCATTTTTACGAAACCTGCCCTTGATAATAAACCGGCCGGCAGATTGTTCTTTTACAGGTTCGAGGTCGAAGTCGCTGACGATTCTCGGACGTGATTGATTCCATTGCAGGCGGTAAGCAACGTCATCGGTCGGAATTTCGGTAATGATCGTACCTGTTTCGGTTTTTGCCTCAACCGATGAAAAATTACCCGAAATTCGAATCTCGCCCGAAGTTGTTTCCAGCCGCAGACGCGTTCTCACAGGCAATCGCAGAGACAGGTCAATCCGGGCAGAAGCTGAATTTTGCGGTTCTATTCTGATAGACGAAGCAGTTACGGAAACAAGTTTTGAAAGGTTTAGCGGAGTCCCGGAAGAGACTATGGAACCCTGACCGTCTCCGCCTTCGGAGGCTAAAATTTCTATTCGACCGAGAGGATTTCTGATTTCAACCAGTTTTCCGTTATCAATCGGAAAATCGAAAGTAGTCGGCTGGGCACCAACCGTATGGAAAAATATCAGAAATGCCGGAAAAAGCCAGCCGACTGCCGCTTTCGCTCTATTCATCGCTGTTTGAAGAATTCGAAGATTTGCCGCTGATTCGCCCTGAATCAATGAGACGCTGACGGACGCGCTCCTGCCAACGCTTCAAAGGTTTTCCGTCATCATCAAATCTGGCAAGAAGCCAGCTTAAAGGTTCACCGCCCGCCTGCCTTGTCTTTATATACAGAAGCGAAACAATGATAGTCGTCAACGAACTAATTGCTATCTGCACAGGTAACAGTATCAACTGGAGAAGCGAATCAAGCAAGGAATCGCGAAGACGCTTTTGCGTATCCGGATCCATCGTAATTAACCGGATTCCGCGATTTCCCTCAACAGATATATTAATATCGGGCGGTCTGCTTAATGGCGGAAGATTCGGAGGCCTTTCCGATGATGCCGTAGAGATTGCGCCGGTTTTTGCAACTTCACTTTCAATTCCCTTCCATGACAAACTTATTGCCGCAGAAATTGTAAAAGCCACAACGCTCGGGACAAGAAACATAATCAGCACGGCGGCAATTGACGTCAAAAGCGATCTGCGAACCAATTCCGAGGAGCGCCTGAGCGCCGCGCGGCCGCTTAGTTTTTCCATCATTACGACAGGCCCGACCAGCACCCAAAGAACGCTTGTTACCAGAAATCCGATTCCGCAGGTCGCAATGACAAGCCCAAACTGGAGAGCCGTAGTAACAAATCCCGTCCAGATGATTCTTCGCCAGTTTTTAGCCGTTTCGCTCAAAGCCGCGCGGAGCGAAATCGGACGTAAAGGAATCGCCAGCGAATGAGTTACAACCCACGAGGTAGCCGCAATGTTCAAATACGTCGAAAAAGTCGTAACGATCAGTAAGGCAAAACTCGTGAATCCACGTATCCAGTCTGCCGTGGCAGGCGTAATCACCTCCATCCCGCGCATTATCGAGCTTGTGATGATTACACAGGTCAGGATTATCATCGGGATATGAAAAAACAAGGTAAGCCCGACAAATTTTGAAATATGCTCGGTATAAATCATTCCGGCGCGGCGAAGCAGCCCGAAAATCCCTTCCGAACGTGACCGCAGAATAGTTGCGAATGCTTCGGCCGATTGCGGTCTCTTTTCCGGATCTTTTTCCAATGCGGAAAGAATTGCGGCCTGCATTTTTCGCCGGATTTTACGTCCGCTGAGCGGAGGCGGCGGCTGGGTCTTGTGGGCATTCATCACGGCGGTAAAATCACCGACGAATGGCGTCCGGCCGGACAGCATCTGATATGCGATAACTCCAAGGCTGTAAACATCGGAACGCGGATCGAGCCGTCCGCCGCTGCATTGTTCCGGTGACATGTAAAGCGGCGTCCCGAGCACGGCTCCGACGCGCGTCAGGTCAGCCGATGCATGGCCTGTAAGAACCGCTTCTGTTGCTCTGCCGCTCCCGTCTTTCTGCCCGCCATCGATTTCAGAGGAATGCTCAATTCCTGTTTTTTCAATTTCGTCGGATGGCAGAATGGCAGTTTTAGCTTCCGAAAACCCGCTGTTTTCAACAGGGCGGTCTGCCGGTGCGGGAACAAATGTATGACCGCCAAAGACTAGCGTGGGCGAGACGCTGTCGTGAATAGTCTCAGAAGCCTCAACGCCTGTCATGCGCGCCGCGCCGTTGCCGTCCGGATTTTCGGAAAGAGAGCTGTCCGGACGCTCATCATCGGATGAGGCTTCCAGTTTCGCGATACCGAAATCAAGAACTTTTACCGTATAGCCGCCACGCTGGTTTGGTTCCAGCCAGATATTGTCCGGCTTGAGGTCTCTGTGAATTATTCCCTGCTGATGTGCGGCATGTACCGCAGAGCAAACCTGTTCCAGAATGTCTATTGTCCAGTTTAATGGCAGGTTTTTCTCTTCATCGAGTATTTCGCCAAGCGTGCAGCCGTCCAGATATTCCATCACAAGGTACGCAACACGTCCCTGTGAAATCTCTGCAACGCCAAAATCCGTAACATCTACGACATTAGGATGCCGCAGCCTTCCGGCAGCACGTGCTTCACGGCGAAATCTTTCAACAAATTCAGGCCGGGTCATAAATTCCGGCGCAATTATTTTCACAGCTACGGGACGTTCGGTTCCAAGATGCGTAGCAAGGTAGACCGCACCCATACCGCCGCGGCCGAGTTCGCGTTCGATCCGGTACTTTCCGTCAATGATTTGCCCTATGGGATCTGATAACTCCATATTTCCGGCCCGGCCGCAGCAGCGGCAAAAAACGTTTTGAAGTTATTATACGCTTTGGATGTTGAATTGTTCGCCCGGCGAATGCAACTTCTGAAAAATTTACGTAATTGGTTGTAAGTATTGACTTAGCAGGTCAAAGCGTAAAATTATGCTTGACATTTTGTTTCATCTGTGATACATTTGTTTCAGCTTTGAAATCAACCCGTTTTGGGTTAATTTACAAAGACATTCAAACAGGAGAAATCGGGAGGAATGGGAGTGGACAAAACCAAAGCCATCGAATCCGCATTGGCGCAAATCGAGAAAAAGTTTGGCAAGGGTTCGATCATGCGGCTCGGCGAACGCCCGAATGAGGACGTCGGGGCTATTTCGACTAATTGCCTCAGCCTGGATGCGGCAATCGGTGTCGGCGGAATGCCACGGGGACGCATTATCGAAATTTTCGGACCGGAAAGCTCCGGAAAAACTACACTGGCTCTTCAGGTAGTGGCATCGGCTCAGCGTAGCGGCGGTATCGCAGCCTACATTGATGCGGAGCATGCAATGGATCCCGAATATGCCGCCAAACTCGGTGTAAATCTCAATGACATGCTTATTTCCCAACCCGATTCCGGCGAACAGGCCTTGGAAATAGCTGAAACGCTTGTTCGTTCCAACAGCGTTGACGTTATAGTCGTGGATTCGGTAGCCGCCCTGGTCCCCAGAGCGGAACTGGATGGTGAAATGGGTGATTCCCTGCCCGGGCTGCAGGCACGGCTGATGTCGCAGGCACTCAGAAAACTGACGGCGATCGTTTCCAGCTCACGCACAACGTTTATTTTTATCAATCAGTTACGTGAAAAAATCGGCGTATTTTTCGGCTCGCCCGAAACAACCACCGGCGGCAAAGCACTCAAGTTTTACTCCAGCGTAAGGCTCGATATCCGCCGTATCGGCGCTATCAAGGATGGCGAGCGCGTAATCGGAAGCCGCACACGCGTAAAGGTTGTCAAAAATAAATGTGCTCCGCCATTTCGCGAAACGGAATTCGACATTATGTATGGCGAAGGTATTTCGCGTGAAGGCGATCTGATAGATCTGGCGACAAATAACGGCGTTGTCGAAAAAAGCGGCGCCTGGTTTTCCTACAAAGGGGAAAGGCTTGGCCAGGGACGCGAAAACGTCAAAAACCTGCTCAAGGAAAATACCGAACTTCGCGACCGTATAGAACGCGATGTCAAAATAGCTCTTGGCATGGTTCCTGTCGAGGTTGAGGCCGCAGCAGCCAAATAATCATCCGGTAATCAAAAGTTTAAATGTCCGGAGCTGTTTTTTTGCTCAGTTCATTATTGACGATTTCCCGGCAGCTTTCTTTTCTTCATCATTGATTCGCCCGAAGGCGGCGGAGGCGGAGTATTAACATTACCCGTCGGCTGTTTGAGCATTTTACGCAGTGTTTCCTCGTCCGGAATGCCCGGCGTCGGCGTGGCTCCGGGTTTTAATTGCCGGTTGCCATTTTTAGGATCAGGTATGCCTGGAGTCGGCGTTGCCCCTTTGACAACAGCGTTGGCCGCATTGGCCGGATCGGGAATGCCCGGCGTCGCAGTCCCCGATGGCTGAATCGGCACGGGATTCAACCCTTCGGGAAGATTTGCATTATCAACAGGCCTGAAACCGTTGCTGTTTGCGTGATTGGAAACGTTTATACCTGTGTTGGTATTGGCGGATTCGCCCGCACTGCCGCAGTTGACGGCAAATACCGCAATCAATATCAGAGAGAAAAGACCGATTTGACGAATATAATTCATAAAACACAATTTTTTAAAATAGCTGTGCCGGTTCGAATGTTGCGTCCCCGGAGGTCAGGGGCGGCGTTCCAACCGGCACGGGCAGGTCTCAAACGATATCGGAAGGTGTGACGAGCCGATGTCTTACCAACGGCTGGTAAATGGCAATTATATTCGCGATTGAATATTTGTCAACTAAAAAATTCAGACCCGGTCATCCTGAACTATCCCAATGCCATTTTTCATCTTATCGGCAGATCGCATCAGCAGCTGCGATATTTGACATTTGAAATCGACTTACTTAGAATTCTCGTTTGCTCTTCGCTTCGCATTTTGCAGGCGTGGCCAGGTAGCTCAGTTGGTAGAGCAGCGGACTGAAAATCCGCGTGTCGGCGGTTCGATTCCGTCCCTGGCCACCATTACATTTCCACCTGTTACACAAATCATTTTCAGTTTCTTTAATTTTCGGCTTGCTTTTAAGGCGGCGGCAAACTTTCGTCTCGCAAATACATCCGGCGACGTTGTAAAATCAGGATTATCGGGAAATTGATATGGAGCCATTAGCAAGCCGCATACGGCCGTCAGACCTTTCCGGTTTCATCGGACAGGAACACCTTGTCGGCAAGGGCAAGCCGCTGCGTCTTGCTATCGAAAACCGCCACTTATTTTCCTTTGTACTTTGGGGGCCGCCCGGAACCGGTAAAACCACGCTTGCAAGGATTTATTCCAAAGCGGTAGAAGCAGATTTCTTCGAGCTCTCGGCCGTCTCTGCCGGAAAAGATGACATCAGAAAACTGGTGCGGCCCGCGGCAACAGAACGCCCCAGAATTCTTTTTCTGGACGAAATCCATAGATTCAATAAAGCGCAACAGGACTTTCTACTGCCTTTTGTGGAAAGCGGTGAACTTTACCTTATCGGAGCCACGACGGAAAACCCCAGCTTCGAAATAATTCCTGCCCTGCTGTCCCGCCTGCGGGTCTTTGTACTGAAGGAATTGACCCCGGAAGAAATAAAGCAGATTGTTGCCCGCAGCGGGCTGCAGATTACCGAGGAGGCCTCCGATTGGATTGCGCGTGCGGCAAACGGTGATGCGCGTCTTGCCCTCACATTGCTGGAAAACGCCGCAAATCTATACAAAGACATTACCGTAGAAACTCTGCGCGAAACCCTGCAATCTGCTTTTTTGCGTTACGACAAACAAGGCGAGGAACACTACAACGTAATCAGCGCTTTCATCAAATCAATGCGGGCAGGTAAGCCCGATGCGGCGATCTATTATCTGGCACGGATGATTGAATCCGGCGAAGATCCGAAATTCATTGCACGACGAATGGTTATTTTCGCCTCTGAAGACGTGGGACTCGCACAGCCGACTGCCCTTGTAGTGGCCAACGCCGTATTTCGTGCCGTTGAGACGGTTGGGCTGCCGGAATGTATTCATAACCTCGCCCACGGTGCCGCTTTCCTGGCTCGTGCCGCCAAAGACCGCAGCACAACCGACGCCATTGGCGAAGCTCTCGATGATGCACGAAAATTCGGTAATCTGCCCGTGCCGATGATTTTACGCAATGCACCGAATGAATTCCTGAAAAATATTGGTTATGGAAAAGATGACGATGGCTCGGGCGAAGATCTGATGCCTGCTAAGCTTCGCGGGCGGCGGTATTTCCGATAAAAGGAGCCTTTTGATTCAATTCTCCGGCTGATTTTTACTCTGCCGGAGCATTTAATTCCGCAAATAATCAAACAATCTGGAGATAACAATATGAAACGTCTTTTGCACCTATCGTTAATTGCGGCGGCAACGGTTTCAGGCATTTTTGCACAGACGGCACGCGATGTAGTTTCCACAAGGGAAATGGACAGAATAAACTGGATGGAGTTTCGCGAAGTTGTTCCGTCGAAAATTACGACTGTCCTGCTCCCGGTGGGAACGCTCGAACCGCATGGTGTCATAAATAACGGCGCAGACAATACCGCACCGACGGCAATTGCCCGTTCGATTGCCTTGAGAACAAACGCACTCATAGCTCCGACGCTGCCCTACGGAATTACAGGCTCTATGGAGGCCTATCCGGGTGCCTTTCAGATTACGGAATCCGCATACAGGCCATTTGTTAAGCAGATTCTCGAGGGGCTTGCCAAAAACGGTTTTCGAAACATCATCATCCTCAATGGACACGGCGGAGGGCAAACTGCGGTTTTGCAGTCAGTGGCCGCTGAAGTTTCATCCGAAAAGCGCGTGAGGACGCTTGTAATCAACTGGTGGTCTTTTGCATCAGATGAAACGAAAGAGGTTTTTGGTGAAGACGGCGGACATGCCGGATGGAATGAAACCGCCTTTATACAGGCAATAGACCCCACACTGGTTCATCCGGACAGATACAATGACAATCTCGCTACTGCTTACCCTGCAACCGGAACCTGGGCAGCCGTCCCGTTTCCGTCTTCGATCGGACTTTATCAGAAAGGACAGGGCTATCCGAAATTTGACCAGGCGAAAGCGGATCTTTACTTCCAAAAAGTTACTGACAAAGTAGCGAACCTGATCATGGAAATAGTCAAAAAATGGGATAATGCGGGACTTTGAGAAATGGCTGATATGTCTAACGTTTCCAATAATTGCGGATTTTTAAATCGAGCATCGGGAAAGCGCAGTATTCAACGGTTCGGCCGGTTTCGCGGAGTTTCATCACCATCGGGATTGCTGCATCGGCATTTCTGGTGTGCACAATGACTGTTGCCGCACGTTGCAGATCCGGATTGGCGCTCAGCCATTCGGCAATGGCATATCCTGTATTTTCGTAATCATTGTGGTCGTTACTTTCATAATGATGCGGCAGCAGGTCATGGTCGAGAAAAATTGCGTCGAATGAACGTTCGGAAAGTTTACGCTTTGCTTCTTCCACAGTCTTTGCGATTTCCAGAGTATCGCCGGCAAAACGACGTTCGAACCATTGATGACGACGCTCATCGTCATCAAGTAAAAAAACGGCTATTGGATTTCTTTCGGCTACGGGCTTGGCAAAGCCGATTTTGATTAATAAATTGCGAAGAAATTGCATCGAAAAATTGGGTTTGTTAAGAGAAACTATACCATAATCGGAAACCGAATGCCCGAATCCGACAGACTGCCGAAGAGAGAATAAAAGCGATTTTCGGACCCGAATTTGTGTTAAATATCTGCAGTGATATAATGCGGTCTGAGGATTGAAAATTATCCTTTCCGTCAGCTAAAAGCGTTTCCTGTTTAACAGAATGCCCAAAGAAAAACACCAGAGTGCGTTTAAGCTCCGCGCCGTGCCAAAATCATCGGATGAAGTCGCGCCCGGCCGGCCTGAAGTTGATCTTTGCCCGACCTGTCTCGGTACAGGCATCGAGATAATCGAAGGCAAAGGCGCCAGAGCCTGCTCTTGCCGCAAGCGGGATCTGCATTCGACGCTTCTGGCTCGCGTACGTCTGCCGCGCAGGTATTCTGAGTGCCATTTCAATAATTACGAGCCTCGAAACCGGTCGCAGGAAATCGCACTCCGCGTTGCAATGCAGCTTGCAATGGAATATCCGGCCGTTGACCGTGGACTCTTGCTGTCAGGTACTGTCGGCGTCGGGAAAACGCATCTCGCCGTTTCAGTTCTCAAGGCCCTGACTGAACGCGGGTTTGGCTGCCTTTTTTATGAATTCGGCACACTTTTAAAGGAGATTCAGGATTCATACAATTCCGACACAAGAACGTCGGAACTTCGCGTGCTTTCGCCGGTATTAGATGCCGAAATTCTTGTGCTCGATGAACTCGGAGCTTCCAAACCAACCGACTGGGTACGCGATACGATGGCTCATATCATCAATACCCGCTACAATGACAGGAAATTGACAATTTTTACTACCAACTATCTGGATGAACGCATAAATGAACGCGACGAGACGCTGGAAGACAGAATCGGCGTCCGCCTGCGGTCAAGGCTCTACGAAATGTGCCGGACTGTGGTTATTACAGGAGCGGATTATAGAAAAACAGGCTCCGCAAAAGCTATCAAGGCTTGATCGCAGTGACGGATTTGACGATTTTAGTTATTTTCGGCAATGCCCTGTAACAAAGCAGAATGCCTGTCAGGACACCAAACATCGCGGGATAAAAAACATCGCTTTTGACAATCATCCAGAAATGAATCACCCCGAGTATAGCTATCGCATAAGTCATTTTATGCAGTCGAGCCCATCGCTTGCCTCCCAGTCTTTTAATCCAGCCGTTGGTCGAGGTTACCGCCAAAGGAATCAGCATTGCAAAGGCAGCCATCCCAACCGCAATAAACGGACGCTGTACGATATCTTCAGCGATTGCCCGCAGCCCAAGCCCTTTGTCAAACACGCTGTAGGTCAATAAATGAACACCGGCATAAAAAAATGCGTAAAGACCGGCCATTCTGCGGTATTTAATCAAATGATTCAATCCAAATATCTTTCGCAAAGGCGTAATTGAAAGCGTAACGGTTAAAAAAATCAGTGTCATGACACCGGTCGCACGCAGGAAAAACTCTATTGGATTGGCCCCAAGCCGGCCGCGGCTCCAATCAATCAACATCAGCGCCAGCGGCAACAGGGCGTTCAGCGAAAGTAGAAATTTGTAAAAACGTATGTCGTTCACTAAAAAAATTTTTTCAAATCCATTCCGTTATAAAGCGAGGCAACTTCTTCGCCATAACCGTTAAAAAGCAGCGTCGGCCTCATTTCGCTTTCCCCTATGCGTCGCTCCGTAGCCTGCGACCAGCGCGGATGATTTACTTCGGGATTGACGTTTGAATAAAATCCGTACTCGTCAGGAGCGGCAAGGTTCCAGGTTGTCGGCGGTTCGGAATCCGTCAGGGTGATTTTGACAACAGACTTGATGCTCTTGAAGCCGTATTTCCATGGAACAACAAGGCGAATCGGTGCCCCATTTTGATTCGGCAGAATTTTTCCATACAGCCCTGTGGCAAGAATAGTCAGCGGATGCATCGCCTCATCCAGCCGTAGCCCTTCCACATAAGGAAAATCAATTCCGGCAGCCAATGATGATTGCATCGCATTGGGTGGAGGCGGAAGGTTCGCTCCTTCGTATGCCGAAGAGCCTTTGTAAAACGTCTCAAATGCCACATATCTGGCCGAACTCATCGGTTCGGCTAAATCCAGTAATTTTTTCAAAGGAAAGCCGATCCATGGAATAACCATCGACCATGCTTCTACACATCGAAAACGATAGATTCTTTCTTCCTGATCAAATCTAAGCAATTCATCGATGTCATAAATCTTTGGCTTATGCACAAGCCCGCCGACAGCTACAGTCCAGGGCCGCGTAACAAAATCTTTAGCTTTTCGGGCAACTGCCTGCTTATTCGTTGAGAATTCATAAAAATTATTGTAGTTCGTAATCTCTTCAAATGTATTCAGACGCTCATTCGTGGTTTTGACGGTATTTTTGGCAGTAATTTGAGAATTATCCGTCTCGGCGGGTAATAAAGGCTCCGGATTGAAATAACGATAAACAGATGCGGTCGCGGCCGCTGTCCCGATGAGCATTCCCGCGCGAATAAAATTTCGTCTATTCAGATACAAATGCTCAGGGGTTATTTCATCCGGCGGAATTTTTGGATTTTGCTTCATTGTTGAATTACTGTTTTTAAGGCCCGCAGTCCGTTAAAGACAAACTAAGGGTTTGGATGCGATATTACTGACTTTAGTATTGAATTTTAAGCAATTTGCCGTCTCATTTACTAAAAATACTTCACAATTCCTAATTCGCCCGCTGAAACTTAACCAGATTCAAAAGGGGAAACTTTTTGTTTTTATAGCCATTATAAAAGCAAAAGTGATAGGAAAACGTTCAATTTGATAATTTTTCAAAATTTTTTAACAAAGTACTTCCATTTTTAAACTTGTTTATGTATAATCCTTCCTGGCAGCAGTTTTGCCCCACCCGCCGTTAAATCTTTTCTTTTATTAACCCTATGCCCGCTAATACTGAACTTTTGCAAGAAGGCCGTTATCGTATAGCACCGCAATCCGCTAACAACGGCACCGTCTATGAAGCCTACGACACTGTTGGCGAAACAAACGTCCTGGTAAAAGAAATTTTTATCCGGACAGGGAAAGTTACAACACTTTCGCAACAGGAGAGCATCCGCCAATCATATGCCGAAAAGGCAAAACGGCTCTGTTCGATGAAACATGATCGACTGTTGCGTGCCCTGGATTATTTCAGTGAACTGGGACGTCAGTATTTGGTTTTGGAATCGGTTGAAGGAGATGATTTTGTCACTCTTCTGGAAAAAAATCAGCGTCCTTTCGCCCTTGCCGACGTTTTGCGTTGGGCTGATCAGATGCTGGATGCATTGAATTACCTGCATAATTTTTCACCGCAGATAATCCATAAAAACATCAGGCCGCGAAACATACGGCTCGCAATCGACGGAAACATAAAAATCACCGCTTACGGACTCAGCGACGAAAACGACGTTTCTTTAACCACTTCTCTGACAGATGAAGGTGCGGAGTCCGCCGTACTGAATTATTCACCGCTCGAGCTGATTTGGGAAAACCTGGATGCCGCATCACAGAAAGTCATTCTGAGCGGTTACGATGACCGTTCGGAGCGGCTTCTGAAGCAGCCGCCGGACGCCCGCAGCGATATTTATTCGGTTTCGGCAACTCTATATCATCTTCTAACGGCAAAAATGCCGGTCGATCCGCTGGAAAGGTCTATCGAGATACTCGACGGCAAATCGGATCCTTTGAAATCTCCCGATGCCGTCAATTCAGCAATTCCTCCGGAGGTCGCCGAGGTGATAATGCGCGGCCTTCAGATCAAACGGGAACACCGCTACGATTCGGCATCAATAATGCGGCAAGTGCTCAAAACTGCCATGGTCCGCGTACGCGAACGCGAAGAGGAAGAGGCAAACGATCTCGCCGAAGCAGCGGAAGTACTCAAATCCGCAAAAAGCGGCAAATTGTCGATGCCGCAAAATGTTGAAAAATCATCCGCAGCTCAGGCAGAAAAGCCTGAACCGCAACCGTCTTCTCCGGATTCAAATTCAGTTTCGGCCGGTGCGGAACTTCCGATTGATGAAGAAGCGCTGGAAAAAATCAGACAGGCTGAATTGCTGGAAAGAAAGCTGCGTGAGGCTGAAGAGCAACGCATTCTGGCCGAAAAACGCGCTGCTGAAATGGAAAGGCTTTTGCGTGAAAAAGAGGCGGAAAAGGCGAGACTGGCTGCAGAAGCGGCAGCAAAAGCAAAAACCGCGTCGCTTGCGGATGATGATCTTCTGGGAATTATTTCCGCAGCGCCTGCGGCCGCTTCAGTACCTGAAAATGCCCCCGTGAAAGCGGAAAAGGTGGACTCAAAAACTGAGCCGAAACCTGTAAACGTTGCAGCCAAACAGGAAAATCCGATAAGCAGCCGGGATCAGGAACAGGAATCAGTAATTCCGCCTTCCGAAGTTCATCCGCAAGCGGAAGAGAAGGCAAAATCCGTTGCGGCTGCCGAAATCGAGGCCGAAGCGCCAATGCCAACTGCCGTACAAATGCGGTCTCAGGTTGATGAAAAAGGCAGTGTGCCGGAATCCGACCCCGCAAGCGGTTCAAAACTGCCGATTCCGATGATTGCAGGAGCCGCAGCCGCTTTGCTGGTTATCGTAATCGGAGCATGGATGTTCCTCGGCTCATCCCAGCAGAAGGAAACATCACAGCAACCTGCCCAACCGAAAACGGCAGCAGAGTCTGTTGAACCTGCCCAACCGGCACAACAAAATGCTTTCTTACCTGAAAACCAGTCGCAGCCCGATGCCTCCACAGACACGGCAACGGATATACGCAAAGCTGAAAATGAATCGCGTGCTGTAGCAAAACCGACTCCGGCAACGGCCAAACCGACAAAACCGACACCGGAAGCCCAAAAACCGGAGCAGAAAAAGAAAGTTACGGTTGATGATTTGATCAATGACAACTAAAACCGGTATTTTCCCGGTCATTAGAATTCTCAAACGACAGGAAATGATTATGAATACCCTACCGCTGAAGACGTCCCGCCCGCTACGTCACCTCCTATTTGCTTTTGCCGGCCTTATGATTGCAATTTCGGCCATTGGCATCAGAGCACAGGCACCGCCATTGTCCCTGGCGGATATCCTGATTGCCCTGCGGTCGAAAAAAGTTACTTTGGCTGAACGCAACCAGATTCTAACCGGTGCGGTCAAAGAGCGTGGAATTACCTTTGAATTCACGCCGGAGATAGAAAAAGAACTGGCCGCAACCGGCGCCGACGCTGACCTTATAGCAGCCATTAGAATGAAAAGCCTGCCACCGCCAAAACCGACGCCGGAGCCAAAGCCGGCCGCTACGCCGCAACCTACTCCTCCTCCGCCCGACTACACTTTCTACCAAAAACGGGCCGAAGCAAACCTGAGCAAGGGTGATCTGGAAGCAGCTTTGGCTGATTATAATAAAGCTGTCGAAATGAAGGCCGACAATCCGGATCTCTACGTGAGCCGCGGCAGAGCATACTTCAACATGAAATCCTATGAACTGTCGGTCAAGGATTTCGACAAAGCGATCGAACTAAATCCGAAAACCGCTATCGCATTCATAGACCGCGGCCGCTCCTATGAAAAACTCGGCGACCGGCAAAAAGCGCTGGCCGATTACAAAAAAGCACTTGAACTTGACGCCGCAAACGACGTTGCAAAGGCAGAAGTCAGCAGAATCGAGGCTGAAATCGCCAAAGAAGCCGCGAAAAATGCACCGCCGCCAAAACCTGTCGAAGTCGTCCGGCCGGAGTTTATTAATCTTGGTTCGCTGAGCGCGTCAAACGCAGTCAAACTTGTTTCACCTGTTTATAACACTATCGCCAGACAGGCCCGCGTGGAAGGCGTAGTAACCGTCGAGGTCGAAATCAACACCGATGGCGACGTCGTTTCAGCAAATGCCGTTTCAGGGCCGACAATGCTGAGACAGGCAGCCGAAGATGCCGCACGGAGGTCGAAATTCAAGCCGGCAATGTTCAATGGCGAGCCAATAAAAGCAAAGGGTGTAATAAGTTACAGCTTCAAACTGTGATTCTCCTGATAGAGGCGAATATTAAAAGCCGGCCGGAATTTTTCCGCCGGCTGTTTTTTTGATGAAATTCTTTGGCAATTCAATAATTTGAGCCGCTCCGGGCCGATTCCGTCTTGATTCCGGCAGCTTCCTGGGCAATTTTGACGCCTACGCTTGCTCCGATTCGTGTAGCGCCGGCTTCAACCATTGCTTTAGCATCTTCGATTCCCCTGACTCCTCCTGAGGCTTTTACTCCCAGAGCTTTTCCGACAGTGCGCCGCATCAGAGCAACGTCGTGAACTGTGGCTCCACCCTTTGAAAAGCCGGTAGAGGTTTTTACAAAATCCGCGCCGGCATTTTTTGCCGCAAGGCATGCCCGCACTTTTTCCTCATCGGTTAAAAGCGCCGTCTCGATAATTACCTTGCAAAGTACCGCGTTTTCATGGGCGGCACTTGCGACGGCGCGTATATCTTCTTCAACGCCGCAATCGTCGCCGGATTTAAGGGCGCCGATATTTATTACCATATCGACTTCCCTTGCTCCGTCATAAATAGCCCTGCGTGTTTCATAGGCTTTTACATCCGGGAGAGTAGCACCGAGAGGAAAGCCTATCACCGTGCAAACAGGAACTTCACTTCCTTTCAAAAAACCGGCGGCACGCCGTACCCAGACAGGATTTACGCAAACCGAGGCAAAACCAAATCGTGCGGCTTCTTCACATAAACGACGGATATCGGCTTCGCTGGCGTCAGGTTTGAGCAAAGTATGGTCTATTAGACCGGCCCAGTCGCGAGCCGTCGCGGAATTACCAAGCACAACGCCAATGCGCTCTGCACCTGCGTCCACCATTCTTTCGACATCGGCGCGACAAAATGTCCCGCAGGCGTCCTCGTCTTGCAGACGGGCAAGCACAAGGTCAGTAATCCGGTCAATTAATTGTTCGTAATTTCGATCTAAGTTAGACATAAAACAAGCCGCGATTCTATGTGCCGGAGACTATCGGCGAAATTCACGGTCAATGGAATCTATTTTACCTACACGGCGCAAATGGCGCTCTTCAGTAATTCTGTGTGTTAAGAAAGCTTCGGCTATGGCTGCTATCTGCTCGAAATCCGATTGCCCCGCGCCGAGCGTAAGAATGTTGGCTCCGTTATGTTCGCGGGCATTAATCGCCAGTTGCTCGTTATAACATGCGGCTGCCCGTATTCCGGGAACCTTATTTGCAGCCATTGCGCTGCCAATTCCGGCTCCGTCTATCAGAATTCCTGCATCGGCGCGGCCGGCGGCAACGGCCCGGCCGACATCCAGGGCAATATCAGGATAATCAACCGGATCCGGAGAATGCGTACCGAAATCGGTAACGGCCAAACCAAGCGATTCAAGGTGTTCTATCAACCGTTTTTTGAACTCGAAACCACCGTGATCCGCACCGATAGCAACTGATTTTACCGAAAGCCCCAATACTCTGGGCTTTTTTCGTATTAACTGAATGCGGCGTTCGGCAATAAGATCCCTTGCCAATGGTGTAAATTTGGCATTTTCGGCAATTCTAAGGCGCGATTCAGGCTCCAGTCCGCGTATGTCATCCTCCGTAATCAGCGATTTGGACGATTCGTCCCTGTCCCACTCACGCTCAGAGCGTTCGCGAAGGGAATTTACAACAAAATGTTCGGGAGCCTGCATTTGAGCTGAGCTCTCGCGCAGGGCATCACGGACAAGTCCCCTTATTTGTTCCCTTCTGGCTGTGTTACTCATTTTTCCCTTTTCAGCTAAGGCTCTGTTTGTAAAAAATGCCTTGATTGAATAGTATTGCTAAAAATCTTTTCTTTCAAATTCTCAGATTATGTCCGCTCCTTTGAACAAAGAGTCTTTTACTGAATTTACAAATCCGATTCTGGAAATACTTTTTTCCGAAGAGCAAATCGCCGCCCGGATTGCCGAGCTTGGAGCCGAAATCACGAATGATTACAGCGATAAAGACCTTGTGTTGGTCGGTGTACTGAAAGGCTCGTGTGTTTTTATGGCTGACCTGATGCGTAAGATTGATTTGCCGATGACAATAGATTTCATGTCAGTTTCAAGTTACAAGGACGGAACTGTTTCAACCGGAGATGTGGAAATCCTCAAGGATCTCAGCAATCCTATCCGGGATAGGGACGTCATAGTCGTCGAGGATATAATTGACACCGGTCTGACGCTTTCAAGGCTTCTGGAAATTTTAGGTTCACGCGGAGCGCGTTCAATCCGGCTGGCCAGCTTCCTCGACAAACCGGAACCGAGGGTAAAAACCGAGATAAAAATCGATTACACCGGTTTTGTCGTGCCAAACAAGTTTGTTGTAGGTTACGGGCTGGACGCAGCCGGTCGATACAGAAATCTGCCTTTTATTGCCGTGGTACGTGATCCTGAAAAAGCGTAGCACTTATTCAACCGATGGATCGTACCGGCGGCGACTGGCAAGCAGTCCCTTGAAAATAAAGAAAAGAGCCAGAATATGCACTGAAAACCCGAAAATATCCCTGTATCCAAGCAAAACAACTGCATCGGCAAAATACAGAAACATCCCCAGAATAAAAGCGAAATCGCTACCGCGCCGAGCCAGAAAACCAAATGCGGCAAGGATACCTGCAATTCCCAGGTTGATCGCCAGTCCGGCGAGTCGGTCGGCTTCTGAACCGCCGGTAAGCATATGAACGTCAACATAACGCGTAATGCCAAGCCCGATAAATGTCCCGGCCCATCCGGTAAAAAAGGCTAAAAGGATGTCGGCCACGGCCAAAATCGAAACCCATAGAAACCAATTAGCCCCGAGCTGCATATCGCGTATTTTTACGGCCTCTTCAGCCGGTCCGTGAATTTTTTCAGCAAGTTGCATTTCCAGCCTCCGTAGTTTTCATTTGGATTAAATAATTTCTTTGTATAAATAATATCATGTTTTCTGATTAAGATTCCCTGCTTTTTTCATTACTTGAAATAAATGATGGCTTGCAGTATCCATGGTTGACGTTTGCCGGTCTCTCGCGTATAATTTCATCTTTTCGGCCAAAGTATCGGGCCGCAACAACGCAACCGGATAAGGTAAAACGTTGGGGAGCAAATTAAACGATGAGTTACGCAATAATTCGTACGGGCGGCAAGCAATTTGCAGTTGAAGAAGGGCAGAATCTTCGCGTGCCGTCGCTCGGGGCTGAACCGGGCAGCAAAGTAGAAATTGAGGCCCTGGTGCTTGGCGAAGGTAAAACTGCAAAACTTGGCGGAAAGATCAGCGCTTCTGTCATAGGCCATGGCCGCGGCGAAAAAATAATTGTTTTCAAGAAAAAACGCCGCAAACAATATAAACGCAAACAGGGCCATCGCCAAGGCTTTACCGAAATTAAAATAGAAAAGATCTAGGAGGTATTCGGGAACCGACAGATGCCGGCAAATGGCCACATCTGAAAATAACCGATAGTTTTTAATTTATGGCACATAAGAAAGGAGTAGGATCATCGAGAAACGGTCGTGATTCAGCGGCCCAAAGGCTCGGCCTGAAAAAGTTCGGCGGTGAACACGTCCTCGGAGGCAACATTCTGGCACGTCAACGCGGCACGAAATGGAAACCGGGTAAAAATGTCGGTCGTGGTAAGGATGATACCCTTTTCGCTTTGATCGAAGGCTTTGTCAAATTTGAGGACAAGGGGCGTAAAGGGAAATTTATCAGCGTATATCCAGCCGGTGCTCCGGAAATAAGCGGAAAGGCCGCACAATAACAGACTCCATTTTCCAAATCCAATAATTTACGGCCGATCATTTTGCGTCGGCCGTTCCTTTTTTCCACTTCAATTTTTATCCGTATTGAAAAATAAATATTTTTTTTCGCGACCGCTAAATTTTATTTCTGGTTGTTTTCCACAGCATCTTCGTAAAACCATTGTCTGAGTGTCCTGCCGTGTTGTTATTCACGGAGTTGGACTTACAGAATTTTTCACAAAAGCTCCACAGGATTTCCACAATTTTTTGCACAGGTTTTTCCACATAACTGACCTGAAAAGGGGCCTGCTTTTTCTCAAAACTTAAAGTATTTTCTACTTGACAATGGTTTTTTCGGGTGTATGATGCACACATAGTCGAAATTGCTTACGGGCATTTTGACCAGCATCGGGAAATGGGGCAGACGCGGTGACGCGTCGCTCGTGGACAGAATGGAGCGGAAAGCCGCTGTCCGTAACGCCCGAAGCTGAAGCCGAAAGGCTTGCTAAGGCAAGGTTGAAAGACCATGCCGAGTTGCTTGGATAAAAACAAGTAACGCCCGGTGGAATTGATCAACCAATCGGGTGCAAAAGCCGCTCGGAAGCCGAAAGGCTTCGAGCCTCGTTGCCGGGAACGTAACCGGCGGTGGAGGAAAAGCCACCAAAACAAAAACCTAACGGCACTGCGTTTCCGAGGAAACGCACCAAATTGAAAACCTGAGACAGGCCGGTACTTTACTGATTCGGACTATGTTCGATCAAAAGGCCAGGCTAATCGTAAGATAACAATTTGGGTGCTGACCGGAGACGGCTCCCCGCAGAGCGTCTTCGGGATACAAAATCGCGATTCGAGCGTGTACATGTAAGAATCGCACCTCCTTTTCGAAACGCCTTGGCGTTATCGAAGGATTCAAAGGCGTCGTTGCGATAATCCGCAGCGACGCTTTTGTCATTTCTGAACAATTCAAAATCCCTGCGGCATTGATTTGCCGTATCCCAGACCGTAAAATTATGAAATAGCGATGTTTATTGACCGTGCAAAGATAAAAGTGAAGGCCGGCGACGGTGGAAACGGCGTTACTGCTTTCCGTCGTGAAAAATTCGTCCCGCGCGGCGGGCCATCCGGCGGCGATGGTGGTCACGGGGGTGATGTTTGGCTGGAAGCTGACGAGGGACTCAATACACTTCTACATCTGCGTTACAACCCTGAACACCGCGCTGAACGCGGTCGTCACGGGGAAGGATCGCGACGTTACGGCCGTCAAGGAGCTGATGCGATTGTAAAAGTACCGGTCGGGACACAGGTTTATGACGAGCGGACAGGTGAATTGCTTTTTGATTTTACCGAACCGGGGCAGAAATTTTTAGCGGCAAAAGGAGGAAAAGGCGGCTGGGGTAATGCTCATTTCGCAACCCCGACACGTCGTGCTCCGAAATTTCACTATCAGGGTCGTCCCGGTGAGGAGCGTGAACTTCGGCTCGAGCTTAAACTAATTGCCGATGTCGGGCTCGTCGGTTTCCCGAATGCCGGCAAATCAACATTTATCAGTGTAGTATCGGCAGCCAGGCCAAAAATCGCCGATTATCCTTTTACAACGCTCGAACCTAATCTTGGTGTAGTAGATTTAGGCGATTTCAGGACTTTTGTGGTTGCTGATATTCCCGGACTTATTGAGGGTGCCTCTGGTGGTGCAGGGCTTGGCGACCGTTTTCTCCGTCATATTGAACGCACGAAGGTCATCCTTCATTTGGTTGACGTGTCGTCTTTTTCCCGGCGGGAACCGGTCGAAGATTACCGCATTATTAATCGCGAACTTGCTCTTTATGACAAGAAACTTGCCGAGCGGCCGCAAATCGTCGTGGCAACGAAAATCGATGCTCTGGACGATAAAGCGCGGCTTGAACTCTTGCAGAAAGAGGCTGAAAAAGAAAACAAGCAATTTTTTGCCATTTCTGCCGCCACAGGTGCGGGAGTAGATAATTTGATTGCGGCCATTGCAAAGCTCCTCGATGAAATTCGCGAAGCCGGGAAAGCCAATCCGTTACTTTCAAACGGACGGCCGGAACCAATTATCTGAGTTACCTGTTTACTTCATGCCAGATCATCGAAAAAAGAGAATTGGACTTTATGGCGGGACTTTTGATCCGCCGCATCGCGGACATTTGCAAATAGCCCGCCACATTACCCGACTGTTCGGGCTGGACCGTTTCATCTTTCTGCCGGCCTTTCATGCTCCGCATAAATCTGCCTCGTCCGCGGCCGGACCATTTCATCGTTTTGCGATGCTTTGTCTTGCAACGCAGAACCTGCCGCAAATCTTTGTTTCCGATCTTGAGCTTCAGACAGGAGAGCGTAGATATACCTTCGACACGCTGACCGATTACAAGCAAAAAAATACAGACTCGGAAATATTTTTTGTCATGGGGGCTGACTCATGGGAAGAAATTACAACCTGGTACAGATGGGAGGAGCTCCTTACGCTTGTAAACTTCATAATTGTTTCAAGGCCGGGTTTTACAATTACAACCGATCATTTGACGGGAAAACTACCCGAACGTGTCATTGATCTACGGCGGCTCGGAGAAGGCGAAATCAAGGAAAAAATTCTTTCGGGTAATACAGGTCACCCGCACATTTATTTTACTGATTCTGTTAGAGTTAAAGCTGCGGCAACTGCCGTCCGCGAAGATATTAAAAGCGACGGCCGGCTTGATGGCCGCGGTCTTCTCCCGTCAAAGGTTGCAAAATACATTGAAAAATACGACCTTTATAAGTAATGGAAGAATTGCAGAACATATCTTTGACGCATAATCAGACACGATCCGTAACGCCGGCCGAACCCACTCCGTTTTCACAGATTGACAGTGAACTGCAACTGGCTATCCGGTGTGCTGCCGAGAAGAAAGCAGAAAGAATCGTTGCGCTTGATCTGAAAAGTATAGTCAGTTTTACGGATTACTTTGCAATCGTATCGGGTGCAAATCCAAGACAGGTTCAGGCAATTGCTGACGAAATTACCGAACAGTTGAAAAAGCAGTTTGGCCGGAGTCCGATACGCATTGAAGGATACTCTTCAGCGGAATGGATTCTTTTGGATTTTGGAGACTTTATCTTCCACGTTTTCGATCGGGAAGCACGTGATTTTTTTGATCTGGAGCGTCTCTGGCGTGATGCGGCAAAAGTAGAACTGCCTGAAGACCTCTAAATAATCGAACCCACGCCGGCGCTTTTTTGTATATTCCCTAAAGATGAAACTCCGCTTTATCTGGATCGGCAAGACGCGAAACATTAATTGGCGTTCGCTACAGGAGGACTATCTCCGCCGATTAGAGCATTTCGCCAAATGCGAGGTTGTGGAAATTCGCGATTCAAAACCACCGGACAAAGAAATCGAAGGCAAACGAATTCTGGAAATTCTGAATCCAAATTCCTTTGTCATCGCCCTTGATCCGGCAGGAACGCAGGTTACTTCCGTGAAATTATCAGAGATGATAGGCGATTGGCAAAGCCGTTCGATTAGGGAATTATGTTTCATAATCGGAGGTGCAGACGGAATATCCGCTGAGGTTCGCAATCGTGCGGATTATATGCTATCATTGTCGTTTCTAACTTTTACGCATGAGATGGCACGCGTGATTTTGTTAGAACAGATTTACCGCGGATATTCGATATTAAAGGGGTTTCCGTATCAGAAATGAGTAAATTGAATTTAAAGGAACTCAAAAAAAGGCTGTTGGCCGAGAGAGAGTTCTTGATTGAAAAACTAAACGGCAATGATTTGTCGATTGACGATTCGGAAACTCCGGATCCTGTTGACCTTGCTGTACGAAATTATTCTAAAAACGTCCTGCTTGCCGTCTCAGAAAACGAGAGCCGGCAACTTGCGGAAATTGACGAAGCGCTGCTCCGAATTGAAGACGACGAATACGGTACGTGTCAGAACTGCGGAAAGCAGATAAACCCAAAGAGACTGGCAGCCATACCATGGGCCAGGTATTGCCTGGACTGTCAGGAATTGCTGGAACAGGGCTTGCTGGAAGAAGAATAGACATTTCTTTGGCCGGCACGTCGGTTTTAATTTTATTTCTTCCTGATTCCAAATCAGATAGCCTCAGTCTTTTCACAGCCTGTCAAACCAATGTTTCGGGACCTCCTCGAATCTTTTATTTTCAACGCATTCCCACTTAAATGCGTAGGTTGCAATAACTTTGTAGAACGTACCCGACTTGGCAATAGCTGCTCTGAATGCTGGGATAAGGTTCGCAAATTCGGCAATGGCGAAACAATCTGTGAAAAGTGCGGGAAACTGCTCTCGCTGTCCGGCATCCGATCGGCACGCAATTGCAACGATTGCAGCGAAATGCATTTTGACACTGCCCGGGCCGCTGCCTTTTACGAAGCCGCCGTTTCGGCAACCGTGCTTGCGATGAAAAAAGAACCGCATTTTCCGGCGGCGGCTAAGCGTTTATTTTTATTCGGGTTTAATCGTTCGCAAATACTGAAACCGGATCTTATTATTCCGGTTCCTCTTTCGCGAAAAAGACAATTCGAACGCGGTTTTAACCAGGCGGAAATACTTGCAAAATTTCTGGCTACCGAAATTGGCGTCTCTTTGGACACGCAAAGCCTCTGCCGCATTGTGCATTCACCATTGCATCGTGCCGGAATGGACCGCATAGCACGCGAGGCAAGTGTGAAAGACGCATTTAAGGTTTTGCGGCCAAAATTGATTGAAAACAGGCGAACTCTGCTTATTGATGATGTCTTAACTACCGGCGTTTCGGCCTCGTATTGTGCTGCCACTCTGAAAAAAGCAGGTGCTGCGCGTGTCGATGTTTTTACATTTTCACGCGCAGTCTGAACTTTTACGGCAGGTCGCCGGACGGCACGGGAATATCGCCAGACAAGCCGAACTGTGCAAGCTGAACACTGCCATCGGAGCTGCGTAGTACCCACCAGACGCCGGTTGATGGGCGGAAAATTGCTACATCGTCGCGATAATCCCTGTCATAATCACCAAAAACAGGTATATCTCCGGCCGTTCCCCAAGGAATAACTGCCAGACTCGTATCGGAACTTTTACGAATAAACCAAAGTCCGCTCGATTGTCGAAAGACTGCCTCGTCAACGCGGCCGTCGCCATCGTAATCGCCCGGCGTGGGGATGTCGTCCGGAAGGCCAAACTGTACGACCGATAATGCTCCGTTGCTGCTGTTAATACGCCACCAGACACCCGTTGAAGGCCGCCATACTGCAACGTCATCGCGGCCATCACCATCGTAATCAGTATTCACAGGAATATCACCTGATACGCCGAACTGGAAAATAGAAGCAGCGCCATTTGAGGACAAAATCGAGTACCAGACTCCGGTCGATGGTCGAAAAACAGTCAGATCTGCCTTTCTATCACCGTCGAAATCTCCCGGCGAAGGTACGTCGCCGTCAATTCCCCATTTTATGATTCCCGCGGTTGCATCGCTGCTCCGGATAAAGTACCAGAAGCCATTCGAAGGTCGGAATACCGCAAAATCGGTCTTTCCGTCACCGTCAAAGTCGTCAGCCGCGGGAATATCACCGGTTGTGCCGAATCCAGCAATTTGAACATTACCAGTAATCGGATTTCCGGCATACCAGACGCCGGTTGACGGTCTGAAGACTGCATAATCAGATCCACCGTCGCCGTCGAAATCTGAATTTGTACGCTTGCCTACAATTTTATCAACCGTCCCCCCAAGACCGACGACGTAAATTTCACCGTCTTCGTCTTCTCCGAAAGATGAGATATTGCGCGTCGTGTCTAGTTGGACCACCTGCTGGCTGCCGTTCCAAGCTATAATTTCACCGCTGCAATAATCTCCATAAACATAAGTTCCGGGCAAAAGCGCATTTTGCCGCCCGCGGTAAACGTAGCCGCCCGTTACGGAGCAACGCGGCGTACCTACGCGATTGTATTCAAAAACCGGCGGTATTGCCTGAATCGGATTTGTACCGCCGGCGCAGAGGTTTGGGTCGAGACCGGTACACAAACTTCCCTCGTAAACCCGCCAGCCGTAGTTACCACCAAGCGTAATTATATCAACCTCTTCGATAGTATTTTGTCCGACGTCTCCGACCCAGAGTTGCCTTGAGCCGCCGCGGTCGAATGAAAATCTATACGGATTACGCAATCCGATGGCATAAATCTCATCTGCTCCAGGAGTAGAGCCGGCGTATGGGTTCGTTGGTGGTATGTTATAGGCGGGAATCTGACCGGGCGGAGTATCTATGTCTATCCTTATTATTTTACCCAGAAGGACATTGATATTCTGTGCATTGGCCGGCGGATCGTTGGCAGAACCACCATCTCCCGTACCGGCATATAGATATCCGTCCGGCCCGAATGCAATCGTCCCGCCATTGTGATTGGTAAAGTTTGGATGTGGAATTGTGATAATTGTCCGGACAGCATTCGGATTTGCAACATTAGGATTTGAAGGGCTCTGTTCATACTCGGCAATTTCAATTGCGCCGTCGCTTTGACGAGTGTAATACACAAAAAAACGTCGGTTAGCGGCAAATTGAGGATGAAAGGCAAGCCCAAGCAATCCGCGTTCGTTTCCCGAATTGCTTACAATGCCGGAAATGTTCAGGTAATCGGTCAAGACAGAAGAACCCGGTTGGGCAACCTTGATAATTCCTCTTTGCTGAACAATGAAAATTCGCCGTGTCCCGTCGCCTGCATTTGTCAGAAAGACGGGAAGGCTCAGACCCGAAAAGACATTCTGACGCAGTCGGAAGGGCAGTTGTGCATTCGCCAGATGAAAGAAAAAAAGAACAATAAGGGCTGCTACGGCTATGTTTTTCATATTGAATATTGATTTTACATTGTTTGGGCTGAAAATCGGGACTTTTACTGCAATTTTGACGTTAAAGAGCGTTTTACGGCCAAAATAACTTTATCATGATTAATTAGCGGCCGGACGGAAACTACTCAGGGGGATTCAACTAAACGATTGTAACCTGCGGTATGGCTGCGTGGCAATCAATTTTTGTATCGTGTTTTGCCGATACCATTTCGTCGGGCAAGCCTTATTGACGGATCGGCAGTCATTTCTGCATTGTGACTTTCTCCACGCCGTAATCGTGCATACCCGGCAGCGGCAATCATGGCCGCATTGTCCGTTGTAAGATGCTTTGATGGAAAATAGACAGGAATATTCAGTATTCTGGCAACCGATTCTGCAGCGGATCTTAGAGCCTGATTGCATGCAACGCCGCCGGCGATTATCAATGTTGCGGGTTTGAGAATTTCCGCACGTTCCTTCAGGGTGTCAACCAGTACGGAAACAACCGCTTTTTGAAATGATGCGGCAAGATCCGCCACAGGCTGCGGGACGCTTTCTCCATTGAATTCGGTAGGTATGTTATTTTCCCTGACATACCTGGTTACTGCAGTTTTAAGCCCGCTGAAACTAAAATCTGGTAAGCCGTCGGTGATTTTCGGCCGTGTAAATCTAACTGCATCGGGATTGCCGGAAATGGCAAGCCTTTCTATAGCGGGTCCACCCGGATAACCCAGCCCGAGCAATTTCGCGACCTTGTCAAATGCCTCACCTGCGGCATCGTCACGGGTCTGTGAAACAAGAGAATAAACTCCTTCCTCCGGAGCATAAAAAATGTTCGTATGGCCGCCGGATACAATTAAAGCCAACGCAGGATATCGGATAGGCGGATTATCGAAAACTACGGAATAGAAGTGTCCTTCTATGTGATTTACGCCTATCAATGGCCGCCGCAGGCCGAGAGCCAGCGACTTAGCATAACAAACACCAACCAATAATGAGCCGATCAGACCGGGACCGCGCGTTACTGCAATAGCATCTATTGCGGTTTGATCGATTTCGGCCTTTTTCAAGGCTTCGCTGACAATGATATCAATTTTTGCAAGATGTTCCCGTGAAGCAGCCTCCGGTACCACACCGCCAAATGGCCTGTGCAATTCGATTTGCGATGAAATTACGGATGACAACATTCTGTCAGGGCCTTCAATAACTGCCGCTGCCGTTTCATCGCAGGAACTTTCGATTCCCAGAATAATCACAATTAAATTTTATCAGATTAATGGGTTCGAAGGCCTATGAAGTAAATCCTTTTACTCCCTTGTGGTGTTTTCAGCTATTTTTTTCGACACCCTGGAATGCCAGCTTCGAATATCCGCGGCGATTTCGTCTATTCTTACTTCTGAACTAACCGTAACACCGGCCGCAGCGTTTATGGCCGCTAAGGCTGACTTGCTGAATTCAGTGAAAGCGATGTCGAATTCTGAAGCCTTTAATCCTTCGATATTTGAATTTTCAAGAAGCTGGATTAACTTTTCAACTTCAGGGATTTCACCATTGATTGCAAGCGGCTGACCCGGATAAATCGCGGATCTGGTATTCGATATCTTATCGAGTAAGGTACGAGACTCTTCAGCCATTTGCCGTGCTAAGGATTTTATCGCCGTTGTCTGAGTCCGGGTTTCGGCCAACATGGAAGTTTCAATTACCTGCCGGAAAAGCGCGGCTTCGGTGTCCAAAAACCGAAGATCCGCGGGTGCGGAAGCAGCATTTGGCGTCGGTATAATAACGGTTTTTGCTTTTTTGTTGATAGATAAAGAATTAGCCGGCCTGTCCGGGCCGGCATTGCGCGGCGCGGGCGGCCGTTCGCAAACTGCAAAAAGGAATGCAATAACAAAAACAAAAACTGATTTGCAAAAAATCATTTTCGGGATTAAATACCTTAAATACCTTCACGGTAAAATCTCCAATCCGGACGGAAATCTTTCGGCGGTCCTTGTTTCATCAGTATGTAACGAACCATTGAAACAGGAATCGGGCCTTCCCTGAGAATCAGATCGTGGAATTCCAGATCTGTCATTTTACCGCTTTTTACAAATTCATTATGAAGAGCATAAAACTGTAGCCCGCCAAGCATATATGCCGCCTGATAAAGCGGTCCGTATTCGCCGGAAAAGGATCTTCTCACCTCCGCAAGCGCATTCTCGCGTTCGTGCCCGACCTTATTGACAAGCAATTCTACACACTGTTCTGGAGTCCAGTTACCTAAATGAAAATTCAGACTAAAAATAATTCTTGCGGCGCGGTGCGATCGCCAGAAAAGCGCTCCGATTCTGTCCTCCGGTGTTTTAGAAAATTCTCTGTCCCATAAAAGAAATTCCCAATAAAGCGCCCAACCTTCCACTGAAAATGGCGTCCGGAATAGATTCCTGTAAGGTCGAAACCGGCGATTCATATATCCCTGCAGGTGATGACCGGGTATAAGTTCGTGATGGGTAACGGCGCGGGCAAAATGCGGATTATTGCCGCGCAGAGACATAAGTTTTTGTTCATGCGTCATCCCATCGGTCGGATACGCAACCAGAATTGTCTCTCCACCAAGAAAAAAAGGAGCTACCAGCTGTCGCTCAGGGGTCATCATTTCCATTCGCCAGTAGTCTTCGGCTATTTCGGGAACAGTTACCAGACGATTTTTCTTTACATATTCGATTGCCTCCAGCGCAAACTTTCGAATCAATTCGGGCTGTTTTCCGGGTTCGACATAACGCTGTTTTACTGCTTCTATGGCTTTGAGATAATCATCGCCAAATCCCATTTCATGCGAGGCCCGCTTGAGTTCCTTCTGGCACCATTCGAGTTCTTTTTCGGCAATCTTAAGCAATTCCTCCGGGCTGTAAGGAATCATTTCGTAGCGTAATTCCTGCAAAAGCGCTTCCCGCCCGATTGGGTCGCCGATGATTGTTACTTTGTCATCCGGCCGAATCCCGACGAGTTTTTCGGCTATAAACGTTGTATATTTCTGCAGCGCCTCATCTACGGCTTTATATGGAACCTCGCACCACCAGGTAAACAGCGGGTCGTAACCATTGTAATAACCATTCCAATTTTTAAGGGTAAAACGCAAAGATGAAAGCGCTCCGACTGCCCGGTTTGCTACCGTCCGCTTTGGCCGGATAGATGGATTACTTTCCAGTTTGCGACGCAAATCATTTATTTCCAGTGCCAATCTGTCCAGAGTTTCAGCAGTTCTGGCCGGATCGATTTTCTCACCGCGGCGTCGGACTTCTTCGAGGTTATTGATCGTGTCTAAAAAAGGAATCAGCGGACGCATTTCTTCTATCAATGCATCCGCGCGAATCTGCTCTTTAATTTCGTGATCCAGATAGTTTTTCAGAAGAACAAAATCAATTTTCTCATCGCGTTCCAGCGAATTGAAATCTATCGCATCCAGACGTGACAAATAGTCGGCATAAAGCCGTCTGAGGCGTTCCGACCGCACGGCTGACAAACGGGCGGTGTAGAATCTGTCAATCAGTCCGTAGTCTTCACGAAATCCCTCGACCATCGACCGCAGACGTGAATTTGACTGATCAAAAGCTTCTAACGACTTTGTTTGGGCAGGTAATGTAAAGACGGCCAGGCATGCAATAAAGCAGATAGCTGTTAAGCGGCAAACAGAAATTTTCATAATCTATCTGGTTACACTTAAGATAAAGGCAAATATTTACCGGATGAGAAAACGCAGAAAACTTTCGCCTGCGTTCAGCGGGATATCGAAATTCTCCGCAATTGTCCGTCCAATGTCGGCGAGCGATTTTCTGGTTCCGAGATTAACTCCATTTTGTGCACGACGTCCGAAAACCAATAAAGGCACGTATTCGCGGGTATGGTCTGTACCGCGAAAAGTCGGGTCATTTCCATGATCGGCCGTAATTATAAGCAGGTCATCATCTTTCATTACGTCCAGAATTTCAGGCAATCGTTGGTCAAAATGTTTGAGTGCGGCGGAGTAACCGGCCGGATCGCGCCGGTGTCCGTAAAGCATATCGAAATCCACCAGATTACTGAAAATCAAGCCCTTCGAATCGTTTCGCAATGCTCTGATTGTTTGATCAATTGCGGCATCATTATTTTTTGCGGCAAGATCCTGCGTAACACCAACGTTGTCGTATATCGATGCAATCTTGCCGACACATACGACGTCCAGACCTGCGTCCGAAAGCTTTGGTAATAAATTATCAGACGGCGGCGGAACTGCGTAATCATGCCTGTTTTCAGTTCTTTTAAAGTTTTCTGAATTGGTGCCTGTAAAAGGCCGGGCAATTACGCGCCCGACACGATCTTTACCATCAAGAATTTTCCTTGCGATTTCGCAAATTTCATAAAGTCTTTCAAGCGGGATAACTTCTTCATGAGCAGCGATTTGAAATACCGAATCAGCCGATGTATAGACAATCGGTTTTCCGGTTCGCATATGTTCTTCGCCTAAATCTTTGATAATCTCTGTTCCGCTTGCCGGAATATTTCCCAAAACTCCCGGAACACCAGTTTCGGCGATAAAGCGCTCAATTATATGCGGCGGGAAACCTTCCGGATACGTAGGAAATGCCTCTTCAAGTATGATACCTGCCATTTCCCAATGCCCTGTCGTTGTATCCTTGCCATTTGAAAACAGGGCGCATTTACCGTATGCCCCGTCGGGACTGTCAATCTGCGGTACGGCAGTTAATGTACGGATATTTCCTAACCCGAGACGCCGTAGATTGGGTAACTCAGTCGGGTATCGTTCGAGCGTATGGCCGAGAGTATCCGCTCCTGCATCGCCCCAATCTGATGCATCGGGCATTTCGCCGATTCCGACAGAATCAAGCACAATCAAACAAATACGGGAAAAACTCATAATCTTGAATTATCTATAATTTTGCCACGCCGGAGACCTTTTAGGCGAATCACTTCGCGACAAGGGAAAATAACGCCATCTTATTTCCGCTGTTTTGCAACATCAGCAAAATAACCTTCACGTGCGGTTATTTTTGCTCCGGATGGAAGCGATCGAACCTTTACGGTAATTCGTCTATATGTTCCGTCAAGACGCTCCGACGCAGGATAATACCCGAGACTATACCTGAAGCCTGCTTCGGACGCAGCAGCCATCAATGCGGACCTTGCGGCTGAAAGGCTCACGGCAGGAAAGACACGGCCGCCGGTTTCACGTGTTAACAAGAACATTTCCGCATCGGCGATTTCATAAAGCCGCTTACTGATTGCAAGACGCTCGAATTCCCCCAACTGACAAAAATTCTTTACTCGTTCCGCTTTTTCGGAATCAATCGAAGCATAATAACGAAGTAATTGCGAGAAGGAGAACCGCGTTGCTGCCGAGCAATCGCCAAGAAGTCCGGATTCAAAAAAATCTCTTGTATCCAACCTTACGAAGTAAACAGCTGACCCCGTTTCTTGAACTGCCTTGCGCGCATCCTCAAAACTGTTTTGACTGACAGAATCTACTCCATCCGACAAAATCACGATTGCCCTGCGCCCGCGAAATTCCGAGTTTGCGGGAGCTGAAAAAACCTTTTTGGCCGCCAGAATGATGGCATCATAGAAAGGAGTTCCGAAACTCGATTCCAGGTTAGCAAGCGAAGATATGAGAAATGCCCGGTCAGCCGTTATTCCTGCAATAACGGTGGCTTGGGCATTTGCTTCACCGTTACCCGAAACTGGCCGAAAGCCAATAATAGACGCCCTGTCACCGCTTCTCAAATTTGCGAAAAAAGATTCTGCTGCCTTTCTAATCAGCATTAACTCTGACTGTGCAGAACCCGAAGTGTCCAAAATGAGCACTACTTCAATCGGATCTGATGTTGTGGTAAAGGAAACTATTTTCTGAGGTTTACCATCTTCGAATACTTCGAAATCGGTAACCTTGAGACCCGAAATCGGACGCCCCGCAGCATCGGATACAAAAACCGGAACTTCGACAAGATCGGTATCGATTCTTATTTCTTCATCCGCCGTTGTCTGCGCCTTTGCGATAAAGCAAAATGCCGTCATCAGACAAGAAACAAAAACGGCGGCTATTGCTTTACTTCCCATTGTGGATTTCAACTCCTGATTAGGAAAATAATAGCAGACCGCCGCCTTGGTTGTCTCTGTCCGGGCAGAAATTCTACTGCTTACGGGTAGAAATGCCCAGAGGGACGTAAAGTGGACAAAAACTCACTATTCCGGTAAGCAAAAAGATTACCGCGATTACTCCGAGCACAATGGCAACCGTACCGGAAATATATCCAAAGTAATACAGTAAGCCGACTGCCAAAGCTAAAAGAATCCTGATCGTGCGATCAATTGTGCCCATATTTGCTTTCATAATCAATGCCCTCCCAAAGATTGATATTTCAGGCTATGCCCCGTAACATGCCATGCCAATAAAGCTGCGGGAGCAAATACCTTTTGACTAAAAACATGGAATATCTTTCCTTGTTTTGATCAATTGGAAATGTCTCCATCGGCTGCAGATCATATCCGAATTCTGCCATGATAAGCGAATCATATCCTGTTACCAATGGGCATGAGGTATATCCGTTATACTTTGCCGTTAGTGGCTTTCCACTTCGCTGGTTGAGCAGGTTTTCAACAACTACGGGTACCTGCTTTCTTATTGCGGCACCTGTTTTGGAGGTAGGCAGGCTGCTCGCATCACCGAGACCGAAAATATTTTCAAATTTAGTATGGCGTAGTGTTTCTTTATCAACATCTACCCAACCGGCAGAATTCGCCAACGGACTTCTCTTGATAAAATCCGGAGATGACATAGGCGGCGTAACATGCAGCAGATCGTAATGCTCAATAACCTCATCACCGGTATCGAGATTCTGGAAAACCGCCTCTTTCGAGTTTGGCCTTATTTCCGTTAGATTCATTTTGAATTTTGTGATTATTCCGGTGTCTTCACAATGTTTTGCAAGCGTTGGAGCATAGTATGGCGAGCCGAAAATCGTAGGGCTGGCCGTAATGAACTTAACTTCTATTTTGTCACGTAATCCATTGATTCTGAAGTAATCTTCGGCCAGATAACATATTTTTTGCGGAGCTCCGCCGCATTTGATTGGCGTGTTTGGCTGGGTAAATATGGCATTTCCCTGTTTCGTTTTCCGGATGAATTCCCAGGTCTTGTCAACGTATTCATAAGAATAGTTAGAGCAGACTCCGTCTTTTCCTATTGATTCGGGAAGCCCTTTGATCTTGTCCCAGTCAATTTGAATTCCCGGACATACAATAAGAAAGTCATAACCGATCCTTTTTCCTGATTCCGTAACTACTTGGTTTGCGTCCGGATCAAATTCCGTTACACGATCTTTAATCCAGGTTGAACCGTTTGGTATGTAATCGGCTTCAGGCCGACGCGTGTCTTCCTTTGGAACGATACCGCCTCCTACAAGAGTCCAAAGTGGTTGGTAATAATGGACATCAGAGGGTTCAATAATCGCAACCCCGAGTCCTTTACGTCTTAGTCTGGCTGCAACGCTGATACCCGCCGTACCGCCTCCGACAATTACCACTTCATATGATTCTTGCATTCTTTACCTCCTAAAAAATAAGAATTATGGCTTTCTGGCAATGCTAAGCCGCACGTCGGAAATCAGCCAAAGGATAAAACCCGCACATACAATAAGTGAACTCCTGCTGCGCACCCCATGGTGTCAAATGAATTTC
>Ga0073934_10002701_pt1 | contig 35614 bp, 24 predicted proteins | sample LarsenN4metaG_FD_76834 | JGI IMG/M metagenome (GOLD analysis project Ga0073934, IMG submission 76834) | Hot spring sediment bacterial and archeal communities from British Columbia, Canada, to study Microbial Dark Matter (Phase II) - Larsen... ... | reverse complement strand
TGCCTTACTCGAGTCAGTTACACTTGCACCCGAGAGCCGGTAGACTTTATACAAATAACTGCGGTTGGGAAGTAAGCCTTCGTCAATCAAAATCGAGTCGGCAGTTGTCAGCCGCAGAGTCTGGAGAGTCTGCCCGTTGCGAGTCAGAACAACAGAGTCGGTCGTGGCTTGAGTGAGCGTGATCTTGAGCCAGACTTCAGTGCAACTCGCATCAAGCGCTTCTAGCTCAATGGAGCGGACATACGGGGGCGGCTCGGGTGGAGCGTTCTCTTTACAGCCGAGAAAGAGCAACGGAAGAACAATCACAAACAGTTTTTTGCTCATGCTATTCTCCTTGAAAAAAGAGTTTGGTGGCTTTCTTATAGGTACTTATAGTATTTTTGCCTCGCGTTTTAGAGCGTAAAAAGAGAAAAAAATGAAAAAATTTTTTCAACCTGCCGAATTTTGCAAAATTTTGAAGATTTTTTAGGAAAAATTTTTGTTCTCCTCCCAAAATTTTCAATGTTGTAACTGTAGGCACGGACACCCGTCCGTGCTTGAGAAAACGATCTCTTGGCGGAGATTCTTCTTATCCCGCGCATGCGGGACCGAGGGCTATATTATCTATCGCCATTCATACACCACCACCTTCCTGAGAAGTTAGAATCAATTTCTCATCCCTCGGACAACTATGCCACGAGAGGATGTGTAGCCAACAGCGACCATCTGATTTCCTTTGAAGTCGAGTGATTTGTACACACGTGCTGCTGAAGCTTCTGGGTACAATTTGAAACTTACACCATTGAAGTGCGCAACGACCCCAAAGTCGCCCGCGACAAAAAAATCATTATCAGTTGTTCCTCTCACTTTTTCCGTCAACGTGGGGATAACGTTGGCTCCGGCGATTTCCTTCCACTGCTGATCAATGCTTCGCCTGAACACACCTCCCCCGCATGTGTAGAACGTTGAGGGTTTGCTTATCCACACTGACATCACCACACGCTGAGACGGCCAAGGCAGCGTATCAACGTTGTTACTTTGATTGATTGAGAGTATCTTTTTCTCTCCGTATCCTAATGGATGCGACGCCGCACATAATACAGTCCGCTCTCCGCTTTGCTGGTTAACAATGCCCCATACATCTTGAAGATACTGTCTCGTCCCGCTCTCGATCCGCCGCCAACTCGTGCCGTCGTAGTGGGCTATGAAGCCATTGTTGCCAACAAAGTACAAATCGCTGGAACTCGTGCCCCATATCTTGTTGGCGTCGCCAACTCCCAAGATGCCAGCGTGTTCAGTCCACCGTACACCATCCCAATGCTGCGCAGTGCCCACCGCTACCCATATGTCATTCGGTCCAAAGGCAAAGATCGAGCGCGCGGGCGCATAAAGCATGTAGCCTGGGCCACAGCTCGGGTAATAGAGCCTGCAGTCGTGGAGTCGTCTTATCAGCTCCCACCGCTGGCCATTCCACTTTGCAATGTTGTAAGGCGGGTTTATCCAGTTGCCAACCGAATCCCGTACCATGATCTCCCCAACAGCGTACGCCAGCGTGTCGTTAATAATCGCCACATCGTATAGCACGCTGCCACCACCGTCGCCTAAGGTATCAATCTGCCAGGTAAAATTGTGGCTCGTGGTATCCATGGTCGTTACCTGCACTGCCTTACTCGAGTCAGTTACACTTGCACCCGAGAGCCGGTAGGCTTTATACAAATAACTGCGGTTGGGAAGTAAGCCTTCGTCAATCAAAATCGAGTCAGCAGTTGTCAGCCGCAGAGTCTGGAGAGTCTGCCCGTTGCGAGTCAGAACAACAGAGTCGGTCGTGGCTTGAGTGAGCGTGATCTTGAGCCAGACTTCAGTGCAACTCGCATCGAGCGCTTCTAACTCAATCGAGCGGACATACGGGGGCGGCTCGGGCGGAGCGTTCTCTTTACAGCCGAGAAAGAGCAACGGAAGAACTATCACAAAAAATTTTTTGCTCATACCATTTCCTTGAAAAAAGAGTTTGGTGGCTTTCTTATAGGTACTTATAGTATTTTTGCCTCGCGTTTTAGAGCGTAAAAATAAAAATTTTTTTAATCTGCGGAATTTTGAGGTGGTTCTGAGAAAAATTTTTTCCTTGTTCCACATTTTCAATGTTGTAACTGTAGGCACGGACGCCCGTCCGTGCATATTGTTTGTTGGACGAACGCCTGTCCGTGCGTATTGGTATTGGACGGATGGGCATCCGTCCCTACGTTGTTCTTGTTTCAAATTTCAGTTGTGGTTAAAAAATGCGGCTGGCGTTCACTGTAAATTTTGTAACGTGTTTGTGTCATTGCTTATCTTTCATCAGCGAAGGAGCGTTTCCCGCATATCACGTTCCCAACCTGCCTGACGGCTCGTCCGCTGACACGATTCGAGCGGGCAAGGTAGGCCTGAACGTTGGGAATGAGATAGTGAAAAAGAAGAAAAATTATCGAAAGCAGTACACTGTTTTATCTTCGCTGGCTACCAAAAGAGTATTCCTCCATACCAACGGTGTCGTTTTGATGCGCGCTTCCAACTCTTTGTTCCACAACACTGCGCCGGTAGAAGGATCAAGCGCATAGATGTGACGATCTAACGACGCTACAAAAATGGCCGAAGGGGTAATGAACGGCGTGGTATTAATAACACTCTTGGCTTTGAACTGCCATAACGAATCCCCCGTTTCAAGCAGATACGCAGTTACTGTTCCTGCAAGTGATGGAACGTACATAACACCATTTGCCGCTGAAGGTGTTGCCATGATTTTATTTGAGGTAAAAATTTTTTTCCTCAATGTCCCGTCGACTGCATTGAATACATAGACGGCAGAATCGCGTGATGCAACGATCACGACGTCGTCTACTACTGTAAGTCCGGCATACACCGCATTGCCGGTAGCGGATTGCCATTTCAACGTTCCATTTGACGCATTGATTGCAAATACTTTTCCTTTTGTGGTGGCACAGAAGACGGTGCTTTCTGCAAGCGCAGGTGAAGAACGGATTTCCGCTTCGGTATTGTAACTCCACTGTTCGACACCATACTGATCGAACGACACGAGTTTGCCGTTCAATCCTCCGATAATCAATTGGTTGTTCCACACCAGCGGCGAAGCAACGACACCGCCAAGATCACGTATCCAACGCTCCTGCCCATCTTCCATATCGTACGCAACAACATTCTCTTTGCCGGACTCGGTCGTAATGATCACGTAATGGTAATACAGCGTTGGTGTTGTCGTAATGGGAGAGTATGTTTTCAGGTAACCGATCCGTTTGCCGGTTTCGAGATTGATTGCATGAAGTTCTCCTTGCAATGTTCCAATAAACATGGTACTCCCGACAATGGATATTGGCGATTGTCCAAAGCCGGCAGAGGCGTTGTATTCCCATGCTACCGTTAGAGGAAATGTGAATGTTGAGGTATCAACAAACTGCCGTGCAGGAATTTTCCCGTACATCGTCCAATCAAAAGGAGATTTATTCAGCGGCGTTTTGAATGTAATGGCAGAGCAAGAGATGAAACTACACAAACACAATATCACCATGAGCAATGACAGGTTGACGTTAACACCAACCTGCGTATCTTTTCGTATCGTTGTAACTCTGTTTTTGAAAAGGAAATTCAAAAATCCCATCCGAAGAAGAATTGGTAAAACAGACCGGTTTGAAATTGATTGAAATCGTTAATGATTCGCTTGCCGATATCGTATCGTAAGACAAGCGCGCCAAACAAATTCCATCGCAATCCAACGCCGATACTGCCGAGCGTGGAACGGTACGAATTATCCCACCCCGCTCCGGAGTCGAAAAAGATTGCTCCGCGAAATGATCCGAACCCAATGCCGCCGAACGGAAACTTCACCGACAACTGATCGACAAACGGAAAACGAAATTCATGACTCATCAACCACAATTTCTTTCCACGAATAGACCACCGCGGCCAACCGCGTAAATCCCAACTTCCTCCCATAAAGAATCGGCGCGCTTCTTTACCTTCATTCACCATCAACGTAAATCGTGAGGCGAGTGATGTGCGTGTATCTATTCTATTGTAAATACGGTAATCGCCGATGAATGTGTAGTATCCTACATTGCCGTATTGAATATCCGACGTATAGGCGGCAGTAAACAAAAATCGTGAACCATCAATCGGACCTGTCAACAGCCACAATGAATTATCATGCACAAACGAGAGTGAATTGGAAAGAATGAGCGCTTTGCGCGGGCGAAGGCCGAAAAACACTTCTTTATCAGAATTACTCAAACTTGTTCCCGCTTCCACTCGTTGAAATTTCGAGAGAGGGTAACTTAATACAAAATAGCCGCCGAAGGAACGTTCGTAGTAATACAAATCAGGATCGGTCAAATCATAACGCCTGCCGGAAAAGTGAAAAATACCTGTTGCATAATTCATCCGCTGGCCAAGCGACACGCGGGTAACAGCAAGATTAAAACTCTCCAAAAATTCGTCAGACGATTGCGCGTTGTTGTAGAGCAGAAAATAATACTGATCGTTTCCGAGAACATCGCTGATTGCCATTGCCGCACCGCCCGATGTACCAAACACCGGATCAGTAGAAACCTGACTTTGTGCAATATCAAGTGAGTATTCTCCTTCATACTTCGTAAACCGTACGGTGGAATCAGCAGTAATCGTTTGAGGAATCCATGAAACAACTGTTTGAGGAAGCACAAATGAATGCACCGCTGTAGTTGTATCCAACACTGCTGAAGCGTCGGGAATGAGATAAATTTTGAAACTATAATTTTCAAACCCGGAAAAGATAATCTCGTTGTTGTCAGTCCAACGCGGGTCAAACGCGGCATTCGTGAAGCGAGTAATCTTCTTCATCGCGTAGGTGTTTCGGTTTCGGAGATCGGCTGTCGCAATCGCCCAAATATTCTGCGCGCCATCATAATTGGAGGTGAAGGTCAGATACTTGCCATCCGACGAAAAGGAAGGAGAGTAGTAATTCTCATTGCCGTATGTTACATAGGAAATAGTTTTTTCAGCAATATCGAGCATAAACAGATTGTATATCTGTTGCATGCCATACGGCGTCCGGTCGGAACTGAAAACAATGTGCTTTCCATCTGGAGTCCATACCGGATCGCGGTCATCATATGAATCATTTGTCAATCGTTGAAGTTGCTCAGTGCGGAAATCATACACATACAAATCCATTTTCCCGGCTTTGTCGTTAGCGGCAAAAACAATCTTCGTTCCGTCCGGCGACCAGTGTGGAGAAGCAAGAACAACAATATTGTTAAATTGCAGTGTACGAATGAGGTACCGCTGTTTAACATCGTACAGATGAAGAGCATCCGATTCTCCCTTCTTTGTCACAAACGCCAACACACCGTCGGGTGAAATATCCAATCTGCTCTGAAACAGATGAAAAGCCTCAAACTCATCGCTCTTTTCTCCTTCTACCACCAATGCTGGTTCTTTCTCTTCTTCCGTTTCTGCATCAAGATTGACTTTGTAGATTGATGTGTAGCCGGTGTAATTGCCGATAAAATACACTTCGCGTGTTGTTCCGTTTTTATAGAAGACCGGTTTAGTATTGAATCCTTTCTTCACCACCGTCTGTGAAACGTAACTGGTATAATCACTGAACGACAGCACGGGATAATATTTCTTCTTAAAGGCATACATCCACTCTTCATCAAACTCTTTGTAATTCTTCCCGATAGTCGCTTTCATCACCTCGCTGAATGACGAATGACGCCAGAAATTTTCCATCAGCAACAGCAACCGATCTTCACCATACTGCTGTTGAATGTACTCCAGAATGTATTGACCTTGTTTGTACATCAAAAACGTGCCGTAAATTGATTCAATGTTGCTCAGAGGCACAATGTAATTATTCAACACGGCATCACGAATCAACATTTCGGACTGATCATCCGGCTCCGTTGACCATGCTTCGGCAAGTCCTTCGGTAAACCAGAGCGGCGGCATCCTGTCTTGCGGCAGACGATGATCCACCAGCACACGATTTATTTTGCTGTGCATAAATACATGCACCAGTTCATGACGGATTACATGACGAAAACGTGAAAGCGAGCCATCGGCAGGAATAACCACACGACCTTTCAGAAATTCAAAAAATCCGCCCACTCCTTCTGGAATAAATCCTGCGGTGGTATTTGTTTGCTGAAAATGAAGATGGGATGAATAAAAAATGAGCGGGACGCGGTTGTTGAGTGAGTGATTGAACTTGCTTTCGAAATCTTTGTATGCTTCTTCAGCAAAAAACGCCCCTTGTGTTGCCAGTTCTTTCATTTCCGGGTAGTAGTAAATATCGAAATGCTCTGTGCGGAGAACTTGCCAGTCGAACTCAGTGTATTGAACTTTGTTATGCCCGAAATAGTAAAACTGGGCAAAGAGGAGTTGAGCAGAAAAAAGAATTAATGATATGAACGCCCTGCACACCATACTGAAATATACTTGGAGTGTGGGGAGAAATCAATGCAGGGGTTGTTGCAGGAAAACCTGAATACTGCGGAGAACGCAAAGGATACAGTATTGCAGTTGTGTACCTATTAACTACTACGATGGAACGTCATACATACGTCCGCATTGCTGCACCCTTTCGCTTCAGCACTTACTTCACCTTCCCCAATTCCTCTTTCAGAAAATCAATTTTCTTCACCGGAGTTGGATCGACTCTGTTCAGCATTGCAAGATAGAAACTCAACCAATCAGCCAAATAAAGTAGTGAAAACATTCGCGCCAGCAAAGACTTCCCTTCGGAATATACTTCCGTTACTCCATCAGCAAGTTCGCCAATAATTCCTTTGGTAATGTCCATACGCAGTTGAATGCGCTTGTAATCTTCTTTATCGCGAAGAATAATTACGTGTATGTTTTTCATGATCTCTTTCAACACTTCCCAGCCGACAATTTCATTGTGATTGAGTTCAGGGAAGACATGTCCAAATGCTAATGTCTTTGCATTCTCGGTAATCTGTCCGCGCCAACGGGTGTTGACAGTATCAAACCTATCTGCCGCAGAATAAATCAGCGGAAGTTTGCCCTGCAATGTTTTCGCAAGATTCAATGCCGCATTATCGGATGAGTCATGATTTCCGTATCGCGTTGAAAGGTCATGTAAGAGCGCAAGTGTTTCTTTGATTTCTTTTTTTGGCTCTTTAATAAATCCAAGTTTACTCAATGCAATCAACATAGGGAAGAACGAGTAGCCCAACGCCGCACGGGGAGGAAAGCCACCGGGAATTTTGATGCAGGGATGCTTATATTTCTTCGCCATCTTTTCTACTTCACCGCCTGAAGTAATGCAGAAAATTTTCGCTTTCCGCTGGATCGCATCTTTGTATGACGCTATGGTTTCTTCAGTGTTGCCTGAGTAACTGGAGATAATCACCAGTGATTGTTTCCCAACAAAATCAGGAAAGTAATAGTGGCGATTAACAAACACCGGTACTTTGCAGATATCCGCAAAATAGGCGCGGATGAGATCGCCGCCGATAGCTGAACCGCCAAGCCCGCTTACAACAATATGCTCGATGTTCTTCGTTTTGATTTTTATTTTTGCCGCGTTGCCAATAGCAACTGCCTCTTTGGCCTGAGCGGGAAAGTTAAGAATGAGATTTCTCATTCCTTTAGTATCGTATTGTGTAATGAGGTTCTGCATAGTTTGTTATGAATAATTCATTGTAGAATAATGTGCTTTTTCAGATAATTGCTACTTTCCGTCTAAAATGAACTGTGGTGTTATTCCAGCAACAACTCCGGTACCATGGTATGGAGATTAACACGGAGAAAGTCCCGGATATCGTCTTCAGTTTTCATCTCCAAAGCCCGGTGAGCAATCTCTTCCGCTTCTTTTACTGATACCGACCGAATAATTTTTTTGATTTCAGGAAGAACGATCGGCGCTACGCTAAACTCATCCAATCCAAGTCCGAGCAACAACAGCGTCGCAATGGGGTCGCCCGCCATTTCGCCACACATGCTTACAGGTTTGTTATGCCGATGTGCCGCTTTAATGATATGATGAATTGTCTTGATCACGGCCGGATGAAATTCCTGATACAGTGAAGAGACGGTTTCATTGCCCCGATCGACCGCAAGCAGATATTGAATCAAATCGTTCGTTCCGATACTGAGAAAATCGACTTCCTGTGCAATGTCATCCGCAATCACTGCCGCCGATGGTACTTCAATCATCACGCCAATTTTTACCTGTTCGTCAAACGGAATCTGTTTTGAGCGCAGTTCTTGTTTGGCCTGCTCAATTAATTCTTTTGAGCGGCGTACTTCTTTAATGCCGGAAATCATCGGTAACATGATCCACACTTCACCATAGGCGCTTGCACGCAACATGGCGCGCAATTGAGTAAGAAACAACTCCGGTTTATCCAGTAAAATTCTGATGCCGCGCCAACCTAAAAACGGATTTTCTTCCGAATAATTTTCTGCCAACACTTTATCTCCGCCAATGTCGAGCGTGCGCATCACTACTTTGTGCGGTTTGGCTTTCTCAACAATAATTTTGTACTCGTTAAATTGTGTTTGTTCGTTCGGGTAAACTTCCGACCGCAGAAAAATTCCTTCTGTACGGTACAAACCGATCCCTTGCGCTCCCTGCTGACTGATGAATTTGAACTCTTGAGAAAATTCGATATTGCATGACAAACGAATCTCTTTGCCATCCGTGGTTTGTGCGGCAAGGTCGCGAATAAGTTCCAACTTTGCTTCAAACTGACGGTGCTCGCGCTTGCGTTTGTTGCATCGGGAAATTGTTTCCCGTGTCGGATTCACAATCACGGTACCGGCGTACCCATCGACCAACACCCAGTCTCCCGGTTGTGCATGTTTGGTAATATTCTTTAATCCAACAACGGAAGGAATTTTGAGTGAGCGGGAAAGTAATGCCGCGTGCGATGTTGTTCCTCCCATATCCGTAGCATACGCCAGCACATCGTTGCGGCTGAACAGCACCGTGTCGGCCGGCGTCAGCATTTCTGCAATAACAACAGATTTTTTTTCAAAACGGGAAATCAATAGTTCTTGTTGAAGGTTTCGTATCAGCCGGTTTTTCACATCTTCTACGTCGTGCGCTCGTTCCCGCATATAATCGTCAGGAGATTTCATCATCATCTCCTGATACTTCGAAATTTCTTTATGGACGATCCATTCGGCATTTCGTAGTTCTTTTTGAATGCGCTTCTTGATAGAATCGAACAGCACAGTATCATTCAAAATCATGATCTGTGCTTCAAAAATTTTTGCTTTTTGGTTACCAACCTTCTCTTCTGTCAGTTTCAGAATTTTTTCTAATTCTTTTTGTGAACGAACTTGCGCATGGTGCAAACGAAGCAATTCGCTTTCAACCTCGCTCGCATCAATGTGTTTTTCTTCAACACGCGGGATATGTTTTGTGAAAACGTATGCCCTGCCAAGCACAATACCCGGCGAAGCGGCTATGCCGTTTAATACAATTTCTTGTTTTGGTTCACTACTCATAATGCATACATTGCTTTTGCTGACGTTCAGTAACTGAACATTGTCGCGAAGTTCTTTTGCCAGTCTACTATTACACTTCGTCGAACCCCTTTTCAAACAGGCTGATAATTTCTCTTGCGGCCATTTCTTCATCCTCTCCGTCAAACCGGAGAAGCAGTTTCGAGCCTTGTTCGGCGGCAAGTGTCATCACACCGATGATACTCTTGCCGTTGATTTCGAATCCGTCTTTAATGATAAAAAATTCTGATTTAAACTTTGCAGCCGTTTTCACCAACGTAGCCGCGGGACGGGTGTGAAGCCCCGCCCTGTTTTTAATCGTGACTTCTTTTTCAATCATGAATATGCTTGACGGAACAGCGTTACTGCAATGCTCTCTGTGAATTAAAATTGTCGTTTCAATAGCATATCGGAAAACCAATACAATATTGTGCGTGCTCGGGTATCCCGTAATTTTTTCAATTGCACATTTGCCTGACGAATATCACGCTCAATCCATTGTTTTGCCGTATCAATCACACCGAGCCGTTCATAAACATCTTTCACCAGCGGAATATGTTTTGCGGTAATCCCTTTTTTCGCCATCACTGCGCGGAGCAGTTTCTTATCGTTACCGCTCGCCCGTTCATACGCTTGAATAAGCAAGAAGGTCTTCTTCCCTTCAAGAATATCTCCACCGATTTTTTTTCCAAATTCTTTTTCATCGGCAACAATATCAAGCAGGTCATCTTGAATCTGAAATGCGCGCCCGATGCTCTTGCCGTACGTGCGTAATGCGTTAATTTCACGCTCTGTGCCGCCGCCAATCAACGCTCCGATTTCCGACGACACAGAAAACAGTTTTCCGGTTTTTTTTGAAATCATCAACAGATAGTCGTTTAGCGACACATCGTTCAGTGCTTCAAATTCTTTATCATACGACTGCCCTTCGCACACTTCTACTACTCCTTCAGTAAAGACATTAACAATCTGTGCAATGGAACGTGATTTTGTGCGAAGCAATTCGCGATACGCCAATGCTACAAGTTCATCCCCAACAAGAATGGCTGTGCTTTCATCCCACCGGACATGCACTGTTGCTCTTCCCCGGCGCGAGAGAGCGTTATCCATAATATCGTCGTGCACCAAGGTAAAGTTGTGCAACACCTCTATTGCTACAGCGGCATTCAACGCCTGGTTCACTGTACCGCCGACTGCTTCACAAGAGAGCAAAATCAACAAGGGACGAATTCTTTTCCCGCTGGCGGAAAGTACATATTTCATCGGCTCATACAACGAAACCGGTTCGCTTTTCCGGATGGATTGCTTCAGTTTTTGGTCTATGAGACTTCTGTAGTTATGATATTTTTTTTCGAATGATTTCATTCCTTGGTGCGATAACGTCAATTCAGGTTATGATGACAACAAAGTAAACATTTCTCTGTTATGCGGAGCTTGACAACAGACTACTGTTCTACGTCACCTTGCTGATATTTTTTGTCTTTTGCAGTTCTTCAATAGTCCGGGCGCCGAGAAGAAACATGATGCCGCGAAGTTCAATCTTCCATTGTTCAATCGTCGCACGAAGTTCTTTTTTACCGCCGTTCATAAGCGCTTTCAACATTGGGCGTGCAGAAGCAACCATGTCTGCACCCAGCGCTATTGCTTTTGCTCCCTCCATTGCATGCACAATGCCCCCGGAGGCGATAACCGTCAGTGAAGGAAACTGTTTTTTCATTTCAGCTACATCGCGCACAGCGTGTGCTGTGGGAATGCCCCAATCCCAGAATGGATTCCATTGCTCTCGTTGTTGTCGGCTTTCTTTACGACGGAGAATTTCAACTCCAGCCCAACTTGTTCCTCCGGCACCAGCAACATCAATATATTTTACTCCAACACTCACCAAACGTAACGCAACGTCAGCAGAAATGCCCGCACCAATTTCTTTCACAATAACCGGAATGGGAAGTTCTTTGACAAGTTTTTCAATTCCTTTCAATACTCCTTTGAAATTGGTGTTACCTTCGGGCTGAAGAAACTCTTGCAACGGATTCAAATGCACAGCAAATGCATCCGCACGAATCATCTCAGCTAAACGCAGTATCGGCGAAACATCCGTTAATCGTGCTACTTCGGGCGCGCCGATATTTCCTACCAAAGGAATGGATGGTGCCACTGTTCGTGCAATGGTAAATGACGAGTGGTACGTAGTGTCTTCCATTGCCTGCCGTTGACTGCCAACCCCCATTGCAAGATGAAATTCTTCACATACTTCCGCAAGCTCACGGTTTATTTTTTCCGCCTCCTTGTATCCCCCAGTCATACAGGAAATCATCAGCGGTACTGAGAGTTGCTTGCCAAGAAATTGTGTGTGCAGATCTACATCGGCGAGATTGATTTCCGGCAGGGCATTGTGAATAAATTCCCAGCGTTCAAATCCATTGGTCTTATCACGGAACGTGACATTCTTATTCACTGTCAGAAGAACATGATCACGTTTCCGCGAAGAGGTGGTTCTCGTGCGTTGTTTCTTCATGGCAAAAAAGTATATTGAAATAAAGAGCCAGAAGCAAGAAAGAGATAACGTCTGCTCCGATTGTGCGAAACAATAGGGGTGATTGAAGACGCTACCGAACAGATTCCGTTTTGAAGTACTCGATTGGTCTTAACGCCGCCACCGCACTGACAATTCCTTTGAACACAATTTCTCCAAAAATAATCGAAGCAATCTCGTAGGCGCTGAAGATGCCTGCAAATGCAATTGTATTGAACAACAAACTATCCAACGGAATGCTGACCGAGTTGCTTTTCAGCACACGCAACGCCCATGAGTTGTTGATGTAGTACTGGTAAATTTCTGTATCGGCTGTTTCTGCCAACACAATGGCAACGAAGGATGCGAGAATGATTCTCCATTCCACTGCGCCAAGGAGTGTAACAACAAGGTTCAGCAACGCCGCAATGCCAATCATGACATACACCTTCTTTCGCCCCAACGCGCTATGTACGCGGTCGCGTTGTGTAAAGGTAATGCCGAAGACAAATGTTGCTATTGACACCTGCCCAAACACCGGAAAATGAATGAACCACGTTGCAGTGTAGTTAGCCACCAGCGTGGCGGCGATGTAAATTAGCGCATTGATCATAAAGAAAAATCCCCCGTGATGCACGGGGGCTTTAGTTTTTTTTGCGACGAGGATCCGCTTTTGGCGGACAAGCTTTTAACTCATCTTGTTGTCGGGAAGACAGGATTCGAACCTGCGACTTCTTGCTCCCAAAGCAAGCGCTCTAGCCGGGCTGAGCTACTTCCCGATACTCTGTTATAATATAAAAATTTTTTTCTGCTACTCAAAACATAAAAACAGACTGATGAGTGTGAAAATATCTGAAATAATTTAAAGTCTGTATTGTGCAAGGAATAAAATTCTGGTACCTTTGTGCACTTTATACCGTCCTCTCTCAAAAAAATACTGGTCGCGGAAGGCGGCTATGCGAAGGGTATCATTATGAAAAAACCTCTTAAAATCTTCAAGGTTCCACACATTGTTTCACTTCAGGATATGGTGATTCAATCTGCGCAACGCTATGGCGATAAACTAGCGTTGGAAGACCTCAACGATACACCAATTCCGAGGGTGACATATTCATCACTATTAAAAAATATCCTCACGTTTGGTGAAGCGCTTCGCTCGCTTGGAATAAAAGAACGAACGCACATTGCTATTATTGGTGAAAATCGCGTGCAATGGGCATTGAGTTACTTGACTGCTGTTTGTTTTAATCACGTTGTTGTACCGGTGGATAGAAATTTAAGTCAAAACGAAATTCTCAATGTTATTCACGAATCAGATGCCGAGGTAGTAATTTTTTCATCGCAATATGAGCAAATTTTTATCGACGCACATACTTCGTTGCACAAAGTGAAACATTACATTTCAATGGATGGCATATCGTCCAATAAGATATTCCATTCCATGGTTGAATTAATGAGAAAAGCACAGCCACGTACTGTTGATGAATTACCACCAGTGAACCCGGAAGAATTGTGTGTTATCATCTTCACTTCCGGCACTCTTGGAAGAGCAAAAGGTGTAATGCTGTCGCAACGCAACATTGTTTCCAACCTCATGGCGATGCTCAGCGTGTTTCCGATGTTTCCCACAGATAGATTTCTTTCTGTTCTGCCGATGCATCATACCTACGAATGCAACTGCGGCATGCTCTGTCCCTTGTATGCCGGTTCATCGGTACACTATGCGCGCTCATTAAAAACCGTTGTGGATGATCTGCAACGAGTGCAAGCAACCGTGCTTCTTGGCGTGCCATTGTTGTATGACAAAATGTTTAAGCGCATTTACAAAGGCATTCAAGAAAAGAAAACTGTTGCTAAGCTCTTACATCCCTTAATTAGAGTAACCGATGTGCTTCAAACTGTCGGATGGAAGAACGCAAAAAAAGCAATCTTCAAAGAACTGCATCATAAATTCGGTGGTGCTATTCGCTATTTCATCGCCGGAGGGGCTGCGCCCGATCCGCTAGTGGCAAAAGGGTTGCGTGATCTCGGTTTCAACTTTATTCAAGGATACGGATTGACGGAAACATCCCCCATTCTCACGTTGAATTCGCCGTTTAATTTTAAGGATGATGCCGCTGGACTTCCTCTTCCGGGTGTTGAATTGAAAATTAATGAGCCGGATAGCGATGGCATTGGTGAGGTATATGCCAAAGGACCAAACGTGATGCTCGGGTATTATAAAAATCCGACAGCAACGGCGGAAGTTTTTGAAAACGGATGGTTCAAAACGGGGGATTTGGGATATTTCGACAGTGACGGATTTTTACACATCAGCGGACGAAAGAAAAATGTCATCATCTCAAAGTCTGGAAAGAATGTATTTCCGGAAGAGATTGAAGATGTGTTGAACCGAAGTCCGTTTATTTTAGAATCGTTGGTGTATGGCGAACACGATCCGAAACTTGATGAAATTATTGCCGCCCAAATAGTTCCGGATGCAGAAGCGTTTATTGAACTTGCCGAACGAAACGGGAAAGCGATCACCAAAGAATTACTCCACCACATCATTGCTGATGAAGTGGCGAAAGTGAATAAACAACTGAGTAGTTACAAGCAAATCCGAAAATTCGTTATCCGCGATCAGGAATTCCAAAAAACAACGACGCAAAAAATCAAACGCTTTGCCAATCTTGCACCGCAGCGTGTAGAAGAGTGAAAAAATAAACCCTGCAAAGGTTGAGAATCTTCGCAGGGTTGCTGCTCAACACAGGTTATCATCGTGCTTCTACTCAACAGCACTTTTCTTACTGTTTCTTCCCTTCAATCGAGGCAATTTCATTCAACAAGTCGCGCTTGGTAAAGCCGGATTTATGCATTAGACTGACAACAAAACCTTCCAATTGTTCACGCGTTTCGTTGTCAATTTCCATGGATGTCATAATCATCACAGGAATGGTGTAGGTGGCAGGATTGTGTTTTAACTGATAAGCAACGCTAAACCCTGAGATGTCCGGCATAACTAAATCGAGTATGATTAGGTCGGGTTTTTCTTTTTCTGCCAGCGCCAAACCATCTTTGCCGTTGTGCGCTTTCAGCACGGTGCATCCTTCAGATTCGAGAATAACCTGCACCAGATCGGTAACGGCAGTATCGTCGTCAATAACAAGAATCTTCGCCGATTTCTGCGCACTGACCTCATACACTTTTTTGATAGCGGCAAGCAATTCGTTTTTCTGTACCGGCTTCACGAAATATTCCACCGCGCCAAGACCGAAACCAACATTTCGCTCATCTACCATGGAGATGATGATGACGGGAATATCTTTGCAGAGCGGATGTTCTTTCAATTCGCGCAATACCTGCCAGCCGTCTTTCACCGGCAACAGAATATCAAGCGTGATCACATCCGGTTTCCATAATTTCGCTTTCTCCAGCGCTTCAACACCGTTGGTGGCAATTTCTGTTATGTAGCCGGCTTCGGTGAGGTAGGTGTGCAACAGCGTGCGGGCATGAGGTTTATCTTCAACAATGAGCACCCGTTTTTGCCTTCCTCCTTCCGCAGTCTCGGAAATCTTCTTCAGCATCACTTCTTTTTCCGTTTCCACCTGCACAAGAATCGGCACTCGGACAATAAACGTACTACCTTTCCCAAACTCGCTGACGACATGAATGGAACCGCCATGAAGTTCAACAAGGCGTTTTGTTATGGAAAGACCGAGACCCGATCCTTCAGATTTTCGCGCGCCGTCGGGGGTCTGTTGAAACGGATGAAAGATTGTATGCAACTCTTCCTGTTTTATTCCTACGCCAAAATCTTGCACAGAAATTTCAATGTCATTTTTATTTCTGCGTGCAGTGAGAATAATCGCACCTTCCGGATGACTGAATTTAACGGCATTCGTCAACAGATTAATCAGTACTTGCTTCATCCGAATGTTGTCAACGATGATGGTATCCAATTCATCGGCAACAGTAATGGTGAGTTGAATTTTCTTTGCATCTAACTGTGGTTGAACGGTTTGTTTAACGGCATCAAGCAACGCGTAGATGTTGACGGTGGCGTAATGTAACTCCAGCTTTCCCGCTTCAATTTTTGACAGATCGAGAATATCGTTAATTAAATGAAGCAGGTGCGTTCCTCCCGATTTAATGGCAGCAACATATTCCAACAGTTTTTCTCTTTCCAGTGAGTTGCTTTCTTCTAAAATCAGGTCAGAAAAACCGATGATGGAATTCAGTGGCGCCCGTAATTCATGGCTGAAAAAGGCGAGAAAGCGTTTTAACTTGTTGTGCGCTTCCACTGTTTGTGCGCGCTGAATTTCCAAATCAACATTTTTGACGCGCAGTTCGTCAATCAATCCGCGGCGACTAATACCGACGGCAACTTCGCTGGCTACCAAAGACAAGAACGAAGCTTCGTGTTCGGAAATTTCCTTGTTGAAATTTAACAATACTTCCAACACACCAAGCCGTTCGCGTTCAACGCGCAACGGCAACGACAACAATGTCCACACTTTGGTGGAGATGACATGTTGTGGTGAAAAGGCAAACAAAACACTGCGGGCAATATCGGTGGTAACTATGGTGCTACCTGTGGTAAACGCTTCAACGCTAGCAAAATCACTCTCGGTAGCGATAGATATTGCATATAAATTTTTCTGCATCTCCGAAAGCGACAATTCCGGCGCCAGCAAAATTAATTGCCCATCACTGGGACGATGGAAATAGAGAAGAACGTTCTGCGGTGGCAGTTCATAGCTTTCGGCAATAATGTGCACCACCTCAGTGCACAAGTCTTCTAATTGTGTTGCGGTATTAATCGCGTGGGTGATGCGAAGCAGAGTTTCACGTTGGCGTTCCTGTCGTTTCTGGTCCGTAATATCTTGAAGAAATACAGAAAGCCCCTCTTCATTCGGATAGATGCGGAAATCGAACCATTTTTCGTGTCGCTCGTCGCGGTAGCAGTTGACGTATGATTGATATGTTTTCGTCGCCAGGGCGCGACGGTATTTTTCTCCCAACTCCGAACCTTCCAGATTTGGAAAAACTTCAAACACACTTTTTCCGATCACATCTTCCCGTTTCAACTGGGTTCCTTCTTCGGCGGCTTTGTTCCAGTACGTAAACTTAAAATTTTTATCGAGCGCAAAAAATCCGCCGCTGATGCTTTCAAGAATGGCTTCGGGATTCAATGGGGTGTACGTCATTGTTTGCCGTGTAGTTGATGATGATTGCAGAATTTTAAGATTTAGATTTTCAGCTTCATAGCACGAGAATCTGAAGCATGAAACGATTTTATTTTTTCTTTCTCAGATGCGGCGGTTGAAATCCGCGGTACGTATCGAACTGCGAATCGTAGAAAACAATGTTAAAGTTTTTATCACGCAAGGTTCCGCCGGACGGATAGAGATAGAACTCAGAGATGGTGTCGGTTTTCGTTTTCGCGAGTAACCCGTCTGGTGTTGTATAAAAGCGAACGGTGTAAAATCCTTGCGTGAACGAGGCTGTTTCCAACTGCTGATGCAGGTGTTCTTCGCTGAACACAAACAGATCGTTGCTCATACCTACGAAAGCCCCAGTTCCGAGAGCGTGTCGGGACGGATGATCATCAACAAGTGCTGTTGTTGAACTATCAGATATTGTTTCCCTTCAAATTCAATCTCTATGGCGTTATCGCGCAGAAACAATGCATAGTCCCCTTCTTCTGCCTGCAAGGGAATATACTTCACCGGTTCTTTGGGCGTTGTTGACCACGGTTCCTGTTCAATGAAGTTCGGATTCACCACCGGATATCCCGGGCCGACTTTTACAATGTATCCTGCCTGCACTTTTTCCTTTTCTTTTACACCCGGAGGAAGATACAATCCGTGAGGCGTTTTTTCCTGATCTCTATCCGGCTCAATCAACACACGGTCGCCAACGAGAATTACTTTTTTCTTTGTTGAAAGCGGCATTGTTCATCCTTTCCACCGCAAATATACGAAGAAAAAGTATTTATACCACACTGTAGGTCGAGCAGTTTGCTCGACCTACATATGTTCCTCTAAAGAGAGAAATGTTCACCAATCAGTTCACGAGAGACGTACGACCATTTCCACTGACTCCACCGTGCCACCAGGCCGGTTTTAACCGGATTGTATAACACATATCTGATGATCCGCTCTAATTCTCCATCCTTCCGCACAACATGATCATAACTTTCGTGTTGCCAGAATTGTCCTTTCCGTTTCAGCAGTTGGTTTGCTTTCAATGCGGTGTACCACTTCAAGTTTTCTAATATTTTCGTCACAATGTAGGGCGACGAGTCTCGTTGCCCTACAGAAAAGACCATATGCACATGATTGGGCATAATACAAAACGCGAGAAGGTTATATACTTTACCATCGCGATAGTGAATTGCTTCTGCAGCCATCTCTGCTACTGCCGAATTGTTCAACCAATGCGGACCCGAATTGCTATGATCAAGTAAATGATCAAATTTTCCGAAGTATCGTTTTCTAATTTCGTAGAGCCGCACTCGCTGCTCTGTTTTCTTTGATCGTTGCAGTAACAGTTTCTCTTCCGCTTCTTGCTCTTTCTTTAATCGAGAAATAACCTCTGCCGGTAGCGATTCGGCAAGTCTGAACGTGATAAAATATGTTGCGTGTTCCGGCTGGTAGTGTGGCAAATGCCGACGATAGTATATTTTTTCTTCCGACATAAATTCTTTTGTAGGTCGAGCAGTCTGCTCGACCTACTGACTGCACTGTCGGTCGGGACTCTGTCCCGACCTTGTCGAGTTGAAACTCGACCTACATATTGCACTACTGTCGAGCAATCTGCTCGACCTACACACTCTTCGCCTTCCTCAATCTGTTCTGCACCAACTCGCACACTGCCCAATACACTTCCTTCCGCTCGGCTTGGGTGAGACCGAGCGCATCAAACACGACATCATCCAATGCTTTGCGGTCCGGCAAGGGATTGGGCTGCTGTGAGCGGATCGCAATACTTTTGTCTAAGCCAGTCTCGACAAACACACTTTGCGATTCCTTCATTCGGAAATTACGATAAGCAGAAAGTAGATATTGTCTCTCTATTTCTGAAAGTGTTCTCGGGTCAAGTATTTGTACTTCTTTAATAACATAAACGTTGGTATCTGCAACTGCTTGCGCACCTGTTAATTGCCTTGTCATCAATTCTATCCACAGACGTGTCCACGTTGCATTTAGACTAGCTAAGAAAAGTTGCTTGTCAATGTCTTCTGTGAGAATTATTCCAAAGAGGACACAATCTTCAAGTACGCCATTTGATTCAAAAAATGGACATCTTTCCCCAATTCTTCGGATCATGATTGCATCCGCAGGCTCTTTTGTCCCGACATCATACCATCGTTGTCGACCTTGAACTGACCTCACTTTGTGAAATCCGTTTTTTTCTCCCCACTCAATATATTTTAATGCGTTAGTTCCTTTAAGGTCTCTTTTCTCTTTCTGCACAAGAAGAAGTTTAGTTCGCAACAACTTCTTTTCGATAATGATAGTCCTGCTATCTTTGCCAGTTTTCAAAACCGGCTTCAAAAACTCCTTCTCAATTCCCCACTCAGCAATCTTCTTGTCGTCCAGATAGAAGAACTCGTTGGCGCCTGTTGTAAAGCCACGGCGCACTTCTGCAATATCCCCCAGCCGCACAAGTTTATCTTTCCCCTTCTCCAGAATCGTGTAAAAGATATCCGGCGCGCGCAGGTATTTGCCGCCCCATTTGTCGCCTGCGTAGGTGTAGGACGACCAGTCTGGTAGTCCTACAGCAATATGCACCTCTTCATCGTCGGTAAGTTCCAATCCTTCGGTCAGTAACTCTTCCTGTTTCTTCGCCACCACACGGAACTCCGGTCGCCGCAGTCGGTCGGCGGCTTCATCAATCTCCTCGAACACCACGGCAGAAAGCGCATATTCAAACGGCACGCGGAACATGACAAAGCGGGCTTCGTGGGGTTTTTCACCCTGAGCGAAGCCCCGAAGGGGCGAACGAACGGTCTCATCACTCAACAACGAGATTCTTCGCTCCGCTTCGCTTCGCTCAGAATGACGATGGGACACAGGCGCACTGAACAAACACATCACCGTGTTCACATCCGCCTGGGCAAAACTGCGTTTGCTCTCGTTATCAATAATGTATTTGATGGCACAGTGCTTTAGCAAAAACTCCTGCAGGTCGGCGCCGTAGCCAACATCGAGCCACGAGTTGCTGGTGATGAAACAGAAACTCCCTTTCGGATTGAGCAAACTCAAACCGTGCAGATAGAAGAAGATGTACAGGTCGCACTTGCCGTCAATCTTCTTTGCCACGGTTCCCTTGGTGCGATTGTAGCCGAAAAATTTCGGATACGCTTCATACACCGAGCGCTGAAGTTTGGCTTTGTACTCGGCTTTCTTTTTCTTCCAGCGTTCGCTCTTTTCACCGCCGAAGTCTGCCGGGTCGAGCGCCGGGTCGGCAATCATCTCCTGCCGCACATACGGCGGGTTACCGATCACGATATCGAAGCCCTCTTTCTCACTCTCAAAGATTTCGACAAACGCAATGTCCCACACAAACGGAACGCTCTTGGCGCTTTGCATCGCCGCACGCGCGTTGGCGAGCCGTTCACGTTCGGCTTCAAGTTCTTCTTTCTGTTGCTGCCACTTCTCAACATCCAACTGCAGTTGCTTGCCGGGCTTCTTCGTCTCCAATAATTCCATCTGTTCGGCTTCGGGGTGCTCAATCTTGCGTGTAAGTTTTATGATTTCTTTCTCAAGCGAAATGATTTTTTCGTTCAGGATTGCTGAGAAGATGTGCATCTCCTGTTGTTCAATTTCCGCACGCTTCCGTTCGGTCTGTTTGTATTCTCCCTGGAAGAATTTCAGTTTTTCTCCCTTGAGCGCCGTGAGTTTCCCTTTGAGTGCGGGAGAAATGTCGAGATGTTCGCGATGGAGTCCGAAGCTGATGCCGCCGACTTCCTGCACGAGACTGTCGCCGCGGCGGACTTTGAAGGAGAGATTCGGCAGCAGCGGGCGGAACTTGAGTTCGGCGGAAGCGAGTTCGGTTTCAATCACTAATTGCAGCCACAGACGCAACTCTGCCACGTGCACCGCCCATTCCATCACATCCACGCCGTAAAGATTCTGGCCGATGATACGCTTGCGCCGTTCGTAATGAGTTTCGCTGATCCCGAGGATATTGTTTGCACGCGCTTGCAGGTCATCTAACACCAACAACATGCCGATGAGGAATGAACCGGAGCCGCAGGCAGGGTCGAGCACCGTGATCGAGTGGAGTGCGGTGTTGAGATTCTCCCACAGGTTTTGTTTGAGAAGCGCATCATCGGCTTCGCGTTTTTCATCGGGCGAGTAGGCAAACACGGCGCGCCGGAGGATGTTCTTGTGTTGCTCGCCGAGTTGATTCACCAGCCAATCAATGAGCGAGAGACGGCACATCAGGTCAATTTCGATGCGAGGCGTGTAGAAAATGCCCGCCTTCCCGCGCAGGTCTTCTTCGGTGATGCCTTCGAACGTGATGTTGACGAGACTTTCGTACACCTTGCCGATCATCTCGGGGTCAACGGCAACTTCTAGGTCGAGCGGCGTGTCTTCAGCAATGGTGAAGTTGTAACGCTCGAAGAAACCGGGAGAGTCGCCTTCGAACCGATCAAACAATTCAACGAAGAACGAGTCCGGAATCTGTACGGAGTGAGCCGCATCCAACTTGTTCTCGGCAAAGAGTCCGCCGTTGAGAAACGGCGCTTGAGCAAGAGCAGAACGAATCTGTTCGGGAAAGCGCTGTTGGTATTCGGCTCGATTCTGGTAGCGTTCGTTGAATGCCTCGAAGAAAAGGACGGAGAGCCATTCGGTGAAGAATGAATCCTTTGTTTTTGAATGCGCGCGGTAAGCATCCCATAGTGACTTGACAAAGCGAGGGTCTCCACCCAACCAGCGTTTTTTCTGGATGAAATAGAGGAACATCAGCCGATTGAGGAACTGGAGTGCGTAATCGTGCGCCCACTGTTTGTCCTTCGACTGTTTGTAGAGAAGTTTCTGGAGGTGATCGAAAACAATGCGATAGTTGTTGAAGAACTGTTCGGTAACTTTCTCGACATCAAAAGCCTTCGTCCACCCTTCGATCCACTCTGAGCGATTAGATGGATCCTCCGGCATCCGGAGCGCCGGCAAATTGAACTCGCACAGTGTGCGGATCGGTTCATCGGGCGACCAGGAGAAGCGGACGAGTTTGGCGCGTTCGGGTTTCTCGCCGCGGAAGTGTGCGAAGGTGAACTCCCGTTCCTTCGTCGTGCAGATGAAGAGAAGGTTTTCATGTCTCCATGCCGGAAGGTTGGAGTCTCGCCGCCGTTTTGGAACAAGTCCGCGCAACACTTGCCGCAACGCTGTCTTGTACACTTGCCCGTCCGTGAAATTGACGATGAAAATTCCCCACGGCTGGTCGGGAGTCATTGGGCGAAGTTGCAGGATGGATCCGCCGCCGAGCTTGCTCTGGGTCGCTTCGTTCAGGCGAAGTTCGGAGGCGCTCCATTCGAACGTGGCTTCTTCGAGCGTTGGATTGGATGGCAATTTCCACAGGAGGTCCCGCTCGAGAAACTGCAACAGCGACGGTAGGTCGCGGATTGCGCGGACGGAGTGTTCAGAAACGGAAGCATTCATATTTCTTACTTTATTTCTATACTAAACAGACATTGAAAATAGTTTTTTTATGCTATGTAGGACAAGTTGATAATTTGTCCTACAAAACCTCCATCCAACAGACGAGTGTGGCTTTCTCGCCAGCGAGCGCCTGTCGGTTGCGCAATTCAGGGTTCACCTTTTTCTGTTCAATCAGTTTGAGGCTCTTGCGAAGTTCATCTTTCGTTTTTTCAACTGTGCGCGGTGTTTCTGGTTTCGATTCGATGATAGCGTGAATGGCGTCGAGATCTTCCAGCACATCTTCAGTTCCATAGCGGTGGAAGTACCAGCGACAGTCACCCGGCACTTCGCGCTCCTGACCATTGTCATCCTTCACATGACGTGGAGGGAAGCGATACGCCGCAAACACGCCCAATGGTTGATTCTCCGGTGCGCGTTTGCCGGAGAAAAGACGCTTGGGAAGCCGCGGAAGTTCTTGAGCAAGTTCCGGATACTTCTGCAGAATTTCGGTGAACACTAAGTGCAAACGCTCGTCGGCTGTACGGATGCCTTCAAACTCGGCGTTGAAATCGCGCAGGGCTTCGTAGTCATCTTCGGGACGGAGAAGTTTTTTCCCTTCGATGCCGAGTGTTTTGGAGATACGCAGTACTTTCCCCGAAACACGTTGATACAAGCCGAGCAATTCATCGAGTTTATCCGGCGGCAGGAAGTTCCAGAAACGGATGACGTTCTTTGCTCTGCCCAATTTCTTTTCGACGGCGGGATCGAGCCGGCGATCCACACGACCGATGCGCTGCATGAGTCGCACAGGATTCCAGTGCAGGTCGTAGTTGATGAGCAGACTGGCGTCCTGCAAGTTCAGTCCTTCCGACAGCACGTCGGTAGAAATGAGAATATCAATTTGGTTGTCGATATACTGCGGCAGTTCGTCATCGGTACAATTGTAATGTGGAGCGAAACGTTTGATGACTTTTTCGCGGTCTTTCTTTGATGTGCTGTCCAACTCTTCCACATTCTTAAATCCATGTTTCAGCAGTTGCCTCCAGAGATATCGTGCCGTATCGCGGTACTGGGTGAAGATGACAACCTTTTTCCCTTTGAGATCAGGAGAGTTCAGGAGATCAATCAGCGTCCGGAGTTTGTCATCCGTTTCTTCGGTGAGACGTTGAGCGATGAAGTCGAGAAACTGTGCCAGCTCCTGCATGTCACGTCGGACGCTGGAGAGTATTGTTTCAATTAAAAACTCGTCAGGAGAAAGTTCTTCCTTCGGTGGCGGGAGAAGATCGTCTTCTTCGACCTCTTCCGCCTCATCGTCCAGTACGAATCGCTCCTTCCAGTGCTGCTCGAGTCGCTGCCAGGTCTCCTGATGCTGTTGTTTCCAACCCTCCCATTCGGCTTCGTTCGCATAGTGCCGATAGAAGCGTGCCATCGAACGGAGCAGGTCTTCCAAGGACGCTTCAAACGCCTTGTAGGATGATTCCATCCGTTTCAGCATCGTGGCACGAATGAGAGTGATAACCTGCGCTTCGCGGTTACGGATGTCCGGGCGAATCTTCGCCGCGTCCTTCCGGTACACCTCAGGATTGTACAGAGCAAGCTCGACAAACGGCTTTTCACGACTAAACGCCGACTTAATACTCTCGAACAATTCGCCGTAAACCTTTGCCAGTTGGTACTCCGCTACAACAGGCGGGAGGCGTTCCGGAAAATGGAAGCCATGGTTTCCCTGTTGCTGGAAAAATTGTCGTGCGTAACTGCGGCTGCGCTGAATAACGACATTCTGAAATAGCTTATCGTCGCGCAGTATTCGTTCGGCTTCAACGAGCACATCATCGGGATATACTTGCTCTTCACCGTTTTGTCTTCTGGTTGCATCGATCTTCACCTCAACAGCTTTTTCGAGTCGAACGAAATGCGTGCGCGTATCGTTGATACCGATTCTCTGGAAGTAGTCGCGCTTCTTTCCGGTGAAGTATTCCATCAGGTGCAGCAGGTCGAACAGCGAGTTGTTGACCGGCGTGGCGGTAAGAAGAAAAATCTGTTTCTTTCTCTTCTGATGGTTGATCAACTCAAACAGTTTTTCGCTCCGTTGCGCGCTGGGCGTGCGGAAATGGTGGGCTTCGTCAACGATAAGGACATCAGCTTCGTCTTTAATGCTGGCAAGATCCTCTTGTACCTCTCCACTTTCACGCGGCAGATCGGTATGGTTGAGAACGATAATTTGTGTTGAGAAACCACGACCCCGTTTGTAGTTGAAGAAACGTCGCAGGCGACTTTCCCACACGCTTTCGCGGGCAGACTTTGGAACAATCAGCGCAATGCGTTTGCGCTCGTGTAGAAAGCGCTCGATGAGCATTAACCCAATGTAGGTTTTGCCGAAACCAACTCCGTCACAGATGAGTGCGCCTCCCCACTCCGCTGCAATTTTCATTGCCTGCCGGTAACCGCGGCGTTGGAGTTCATCGAGCAACGGATAGATTTTAGATTCACGTTCTTCCCATGTGGTGGTTGGCAGTTCCTTGCCAAGAAAATATTCGTACAATGCTTTTGCGTAAACCTCAAAAGGCGTGTAAAGCTTGAGATGAGGTTCGATCACTTTCAGGAGTTCTTCCCGCACATCCTCAGCTTCGCTCCAGTGACGCTCGTACCATTCCCACAGAGCATTGAGTTGATGCTGTTCTGTAGTGAGAAGATTTAGTTCAATGTTCCGACACAAACCTGGCTCGGTAAAGTTACTGGAACCAACAATGCCATAATTGGACAGATGTGGAGGTTTCATGTACATCAGCAATGCTTTGGCATGATATTTTGCACTCGTGTACACCCGCGCGCTAATTTGTCCCGTTTGCAACGCTTTCCGGATCGCTAACAAGCCTTCCACTGAATCGGTTTTTTCTTTTTCATGTTCAATGCTTTCCTCACTCAGTAGCTGCATCGTTTCTGTTAATTCCTTTTTTGTACGCTTTGTAGTCTCATCTCCCATCACAATTCGAATGTTCTCTAACTGATTCCAAAAAGAATCTAATGCCAGAAGAGAACCTATTTCAAAATAGCCGGTCGCTACATCGAGACTTTTTGCTTCCGGTAACAATCGTCGTAATGCAGCAAGCACGGTGTTCTCACCACGGTTGTCAAGGATAGTAGAGAGTTTAGATGACATGAGATATTGGATATGTTGCAAGAAAACCAGAGTAATGTAATGGTTTTATTCTGTTGCCGCAACATTTTCTCTTACAGGCGCGAGTTACCCTACCTCCTGCACCTGCATGGCAATGCCGATTTTTTTTAAGAATTCATTCGGCAATTCGCCGCCGGCAAAGATGAAAACATAATCGTTAGGAAGGGTTTGTGTACCGGACGGTGTGTGAAGCAGTACCTGCTGTTCGGTAATTTCTTTTACTTCGGAATTGAACATGACTGACACTTTCTTTTTGGCAACAACTTCATCCAGATGTATTCTATTACGCTCTTTTATGCGCGTGAATTCGTTTCTTCTATACGACAATGTGACGACGTTTCCTTTCTGCAACGCTAATCCGATTGCCGCTTCAATCGCTGAATCTCCGCCGCCAACGACAAGCACACGGCAGTGTTCATAAGAAGATGCATCGATCAATCGATACGCAACTTTTGACAAGCGCTCTCCGGCCACTCCTAACTTTCGCGGTGTTCCTCGTCTGCCAAGCGCCAACACCACATATTTCGCTTTCCATTTCTGCGTTGCCGATTGTAGAAGAAAATGTTCACCGTTTCGCTGTACGTTTTCTACTTTTATGCCGGTGTGAATTTTAATGCCTGTTTTTTTCATCACCGCCTGCCATAATTCCAACAGCGCTTCTTTTCGTGTTTCGGTCAATTTCACTTTTCCCCAAAGCGGTAACTCCACCGGCGAGGTCATTACAATTTTTGCTCGTGGATATTGGAGAACCGTTCCGCCAATATCGTTCTGTTCCAGAATGAGATATCGGAGATTCTGTTCCAGCGCCGCCAATCCTGCCGCAAACCCTGCAGGACCAGCGCCAATAATAGCGATATCGTACGCATCGTCTTCCGTTGACTGCGGCAATGTCGCGATGTGGCGAACAACATTCGTTCCCTGAGTAATAGCGTTTTTAATCAAACCAAGTCCGCCTAATTCACCCACGATGAATATCCCTTTGACATTTGTTTCATAATGGTCATCAATCATTGGCAAGTCAGCACTGCGTCCCGGTTTTGCCATCAGTAGTGTAATGGCGCCTACAGGACATGCTTCAGCGCATAATCCATGCCCAACGCATTTAGCGCCGTGGATGAGCGTTGCTTTTCCTTCGATGATGCCGAGAACATCTCCTTCCGGACAAGCGCGAACACACGCCGCACAACCGATACACTGCAACGCATTAATGTGCGGATGCATTGCCGATGCCTCGTGTAATCCGGAAATTTTCATCTGCTGAAATTTTTCCCGTGCCTGCGCTTCTTTCTTTTTGAACCAGCGAAAGTACGGAAGCACTGTTGCCGCTACGAGCGCAACGGTAAGAAGAATGGTAATGAGTGTGTCGTTCATACGTTACCTTAAAATCGTATTCCTACCTCTATGAAGAGACGGTAACTGTTCATCATCGAATCGTTCACTTTATCAGCACTGAGCGCTGCATACCATTGTTTGCTGATGCGATAGTTGCCGCTGAGTGTGTATGTTTGTGTAACGTACGATGTCGAGTTCGAAAGCAGTGTATAGGCGTAGTAATCATACCGCATCATGAGCGAGAGACGATAGAAGAACGTCCGATCGATATCAATGGTAATATTGTTCCCGTCAGAATAAACACCGACGATGTCGGCATATCGGATATTCACTCCCATTTCTGTTCCGAACAAATCGGCGCTTCGTACAGCGCCGCTGATCGTGCGCGCATCGCGGGCATCTCCTTGTTTTGTCCGGTAGGAAATATTACCGGAGAGAGAAATGAAATATGGCAGACGTATGGTGACACCGGCGCGATACCCCTGCAGTAAATGTTTGTCAAACAACGTGTCAGGAATAGATTTCATGCTTTCAAAAAGATAGACACTACGCGAACCGTCGTACCCAATATTACCCGAGAGCCACGGAGTAGGATAGACATTAATTGAAAGATAGGTGTTAGAAAGCGTCAGCGAGCGTTTGCGCACGCCGTTGGCGATGTCGTTTAGTTCAAGTTCTGTGCTTTCATATACTGAAAGAAGCGACCCAAACGAGAGAAAATTTTGCAGATAAACGAATTCGCGATCTAACTTTCCTTTTGCCAGTTGCTGACCGTAGGCAATAGTGCCATCGTAGTGACTGATTGTTTCAGAAGTATATTGATAATTGATAAACAACGCTCCTTTGTTATCATTTCCGTTGACTTCGTATGAAAGATCGTTCACCACTGCACCGACCATCACACCGGTTGTTACATTTCCTGCATGATAAAAAATATGTCCGCCATCAAATGTGCCGAGTCCGCCAACGTACCGCGATGTCATTCTGCCAAAACCGTAACCGAACGATGAAGCAGGATCATCGTTGTGTAGGACAAATTCATACAACCGGTTCTTCAAACGCGAGGCGCCGCCATACCGTGAATAATTCGCAGAGAGATCGTAGTAATTGCGACTGTATGCCGTCAACGTCATTGCTGTGCCAAAGAGACGTTGAACATCCATTCGAAAAACGACTGACGGCTGACTGATATTGAATCTACTGTCTTTCGACAACACACCGGAATACTGCACACCAATTCTACCGGAAACGATATTGTCGTTTGGCTGAATTTCGGTGTTTTGTGACTGTGTACGACGCGGCAATGTTTCGTTTGGAAATGATGATGTTGTATCGGCAACAGTCGGCGCTTCAGTCTTCGGTTGTTCCTTTTTAAGTTCACCACCATCGCCGGCACGCAGTGGCATTGATTGAACAATGACCTGCGCCGCGCTGGAACGTTTTGATACTGCAGTAACGACTACCGTTCCAACCGTACTACCATTGCGAAGTACTTGTATTGTATCTCCCACAGCAATGCCGTGTTCTCTTCCAGCATTAAAATAAATGACTGATGCGGCAACGTAGGAAACAGAACAGCGAATCGTCTTTAACTGTTGGGCAAATGCAGCTCCAATGAACAGCAAAGAGATGATGACAATATTTTTTGTCACACAGTTCATTCTCTTCTTTTTACAACATTATCTTATTCACCCCGTTCAATCCCCGTCTCCTGTAGGATGACAGCGATAGCACGCGCTGCTTTCATACACATATCCTGTCCGTCCTCTGTGCTTATCGTCCATTTCAGTTTTGTTATGCTCGTGGCATGTAATGCAAGAAAATACTTTGAAGTTTGCCGGATTGGTGTGACAATCCTGGCAAGTTGTCCATCTGCCGGGACGATGTTTACTTCCGCTGCTAATTGGGAAGAGCGGCGTATGATCAAACGTTGACGGGCGCCATGCAATTGTTGTATGACATGTAAGGCATGCTGTCGGATAATGAGCAATCGCATGGGCCGGATTTGCCGATGAATTGTAATCCTGTTGATGACATGCATAGCAATCGGTTGGTGTGCCGGCAAACTTACCGCCGGTATGACAGCGACTGCACTCAACGGTGACATGAGCACCGGTTAATGTGAAATTTGTCCTGTTGTGGTCAAACGAAGCCGGTGACCATGCTGTGGTAGTATGACACACAGTGCAGTTGTGATCGAAATTTCCCGACACATGATTCGGGTCGGTAACGCGTGCAAAGTCTGTTTGATGACACGAATAGCAATCCGTCGCCGTTCCCTTGAACTGTCCGTTTTTGTGACAGAACAGGCAGTCGGTTGTCAGGTGCGCGCCGGTAAGAGGAAAACTTGTTGTACTGTGGTTAAATGTTGACGGTTTCCATCCTACTGTTGTGTGGCAGGTAATACAGTCGTGTGAGAACTGCGCAAGCGTATGGTTAGGTGTTGCCGTTTTGCTGAAATCTACTTGATGACACGAATAACAATCACTGGCGATTCCTTTGAACTGACCGTTGCGATGACATGATTGACAATCCTGAGCAACGTGAGCCCCTGTTAATGCAAACGCGGTTTTATTGTGATCGAACGTTGACGGTTTCCATGCCGTCAGTGTGTGACAATCCAAACAAAGTTGCGAAAATTGTCCGGTAACATGATTTGGCGAAACGACTTTAGCAAATTCAGTTTGATGGCACGGATAGCACTCTGTCGGCAATCCTTTGAATTGTCCGTTGGCATGGCATGAAGAACATTCCGCTGTTTTGTGCGCGCCAAGCAGTTGAAAATTTGTCTTGCCGTGATCAAACGTTGACGGCGTCCACCGCACCGATGTATGACACGAGGAACAGTTGTGATCAAACTGTGCCGCTGCATGATTGGGATTGGCAGTCTTCGCATACTCAAGTTGATGACAACTATAACAATCTGCCGGCGTTCCGCGGAATTTTCCATTCCGGTGGCACGCCGAACATTCAGCAGTGGCGTGAGCACCAATGAGTGTAAAATTCGTCGTACTGTGGTTGAATGTGGACGGCGACCAGCCATTCATCGTATGGCAAGTCAAACACTCGCGTGAAAATTGCGCGGCGACATGATTGGGAGATGTAGCTTGCGTATACTCTTTCTGGTGACAGGAAAAACAATCGCTCGGCAGTCCGGCAAAACGGTTGTTGGTATGACACGAAGCGCAATCAACGGAGAGGTGAGCGCCGAGTAATTGAAAATTTGTTTTTGCATGTTGAAATATCGACGGCTTCCAGCCATTCAACGTATGACATGATAGACAATCGTGCGAAAATTTACCAAGTTGATGATTTGGGGCTAATGCTTTCGCGAAATCATCGCTGTGGCAGGAATAACACTCCGATGGAGTTCCGGCGAACCGTTTTGTGGTGTGGCATTGAACGCACGACACATTGCTATGCATTCCCTGCAGTGGAAATGCCGTCGTTGCATGATTGAATTTTATCGGCGAGATCAGTTCTTTCCACGATTCCGTAGAATGACAGTCGCTACAGGCATTTTTCAACGGTCCGTGTGGCGATGTTTGAGCAATCGTCATTTCCGTTGCGAAGATGACCGTAACAATTGTTCGTACGATCAATGTTATTGTGCCGGATGACATTCGACGCATGTTGTTCCCAACGGTTTGTAGATGATAGTGCGTTGATTGTTGACAATCCCCTGTTTATGACATTGCGCGCATGAAATTAACGCGTGTTTGCCGGTTAAGGCAAAACGCGAATGGATATTATGATCAAAGAGCGTCGGTCGCCAATGCTGCTCGGTATGACATGCATTGCATTCTGTCTTTCCATTCTTCGCAAATTGGCCCGCATGCCGATCCTTATGGCACGATGAGCATTCAGTGTTCATTCCTGCATACTGTGTAATTCCGTTGTTTTGGATATGGCATCGCGAGCAGTCAATCACAGAATGTTTTCCACGAAGAGGAAAATGTGTTTTCTCATGAGAGAACCGTAACTCTTCCCATGATTGTGTGCTGTGACAGGTCTCGCAGCCATTCGGCATTTTTCCTGCAAACTGTCCTTGGTGAATATCGGTATGACAAGTAGTACATGTTTGAATTTCTCCCCAGCGAAATATTTTCGTACTTTTTGCCTGTACTTTCCCCTCCTGATGACACTTGATGCACGGAACTGCCCTGTGCGCCCCTGTCAATGGAAATCGTGTTGTCTGGTGTTCTGCAAGCGAAAAGAGCGTCGGTGTAAATCTGCTTTCGTTATGGCACGCTTCACATCGCCCTCGGTCAGCACGATGATCAAATTGTTGTGCGTGCGCATCCGCATGACAGTTGCGGCATTCATGAAACCGCGTAATCTTAAAACCAACTTCACCTGAGACATTGGTGTCTTTAGAACTTTTCGCGTGACACTGCTCGCACTTTACCATAGCATGTTTTCCCTTCAAAGGAAACGCTGTCATCGCATGATCGAACTCTTTCCCTTTAATTTTCCGCCACGAAACAGGCGAATGACATTGTGCGCATTCCTTGGCGAATCTCCCCTTGTGCGGATCGGTATGGCACGAAGCACAAGAAACAAATTCCATCTTCACAAACTGCATTGCTGTCCCGCCGTTCCACGTTCGTTTATGACACTGCACACATTCCACCTTCGCGTGCGCTCCAATTAGCGGAAAGCGTGTTCTGGTGTGCGAAAATTTTTCAGCGGATTTCCACTCCTTTGTTCCGTGACAGTGATTGCACGAAACGGTAAACTGCCCCCGATGCTCATCACGATGACATGCACTACACTCCTTCGACAAACCAAGCATCGTTGTCGCTCTACGTTCTTCGCTAAGCGCCAGAATATCTTTTGCCCGAATGTTTGATGGAGTATGACATTGCTCGCACTTGAGTGTCGCATGTTTATGTTCAAGCGAAAAACCGACCTGTGAATGATTGAATGCCGAACGATTGAAATGAATAATGGAAAAATCCCTGCCATGATGTTCTTTGTGACAATCAACGCACTGTTTACCGGCAACGCTTGCATGATATCCTGTTTTCTGAGCAAGTCTTACCCGTATTTCTCTGTGACAAGTGAGACAGTTGTCGTTCGACAACGCTTTGCCAATGGTGTGGCACTTGGTGCAATGTTCAATACCTTCAAGATGCTGGTGCGCCTTCGACAATTCTCCGGGCGAAATTTGTCCTCGGAGCCCTGCGGTTGCAACAGACAAGAATGTGATAATAGTTCTCCAACGACGCATCATTATCGTTTCAGTTGAGCAAGATACTGCCGCGCTTGTTCTGCTTCTGCTGTGTTCGGATGATGCTTGATTAAACGATTCCACACCGTTGCGGCGGCATTTGGGTTGTTCAGCGCGGCAAAGAGCACTCCCTTATTCAACAGCGCTCGTGGATGTTGTGGATGATGCCGCAAAATCTGGTCTGTCACTTGCATTGCTTTATCGTACTGGCGCAGTTGAAAGTAGCAAACAGATAAATCAAGCAGCAAGGAATCATTACGGGGCTGTAATTTCACGCCACGCTCAAAATAGGAAATCGCTTCTTCAATTCTATGCGCATCCATCAACCACTGCGCAAGGGTTTTTAATGTGTATACATCGTTTGGCGTACTGATAAGTTTCTTCTTTAACGCTTCAACATGGTCAAGAAAGGCCTGGGAGACATTTTCTTTGGAAGGAGCAGCGCTTGTTTCTGGTATTATCTGTTGGTCGCTTTCCGGTACAGATTCTACCCGTGCAGGTTGCGCGCGAAACAGAACAATTGCCGCTGTTGCAATCAGAATGGATACCGGTAGTATGATGTTTTTCATATTCAATTTGTTGACCTTTGCTACCATATCCATGTATATCCAAACGCTACCGCCACACCGACATGGATGAGAAGAATGAGAAACATAATGATCGTAAACGGTAGATGAATGACATGCCAGTAGTGAAAGAGATGTTTCAATTCTTCCAGAAAGTGAATCCGTTGCAACAATTGTATTCGCTGGTTGGCTGTTTGGGCAATCATCCGCACCGTATGCCGATCAATGTCTTTTCTCTGCAGGTGTCGAACGATGGAGCGAACTCGCGCACGACGGGTGATATCGCTGATAATAAAAAAAGAAAGAAGGGCGGCAATGGATCGTTGTTCCTTCGTTGGTGTGGCAAGCGCATCAAATTTGCGAATATCTGATTCACTCAATCCGTATGTCTCTTTCAGTCGTTGAAGCAAGTGCTCACCGCGCTGGTCTAATTCTTTGACCGATAATTCATCACCATATATCCCTTTCGGAATTTGCACGTACAAATACCTTCCGACAATACCGCTTGCCACCACCGCTAACATACTCCAAAAACTCACAGCAACCAATCCGCCAAATTTGAATGTTGTGTGGTAGAGAACTAACACCGGACCTAACAGACAGAGAAAAATATGAAACTCTAAAAAGTATTTTATCTTTCCAAGTTGCGAAAATGCTTTCACTCTCTTGCGAGATGAGTACATTGCCACCCCGAAGATAATCATCGCCGTACCAACAATACCATAGCCATGACTTTCCACTCCGCTTGGTTTCAATGTTTCGTAACGGGGATGAAACGGACGTTCTTCTTTTGGCAGAATGTAATAATCAAAGTTTCTCACAAAGATGACAACTGTCGTCGTTAATCCGATGAATATGAGAAAGAAAAGAAAAAGCCGATGTGCCAATTGATTCATTAACGGTTCTGAAAAAGTGAATGCACTACACTCTGAATCATTATACAAAATTTCAAAAGTGATTAAAATATGCCACCTCACACTTTTTCCATAAAACAAGAGATATTCATCCTGTTTAGATTTTTTCTGCTATTGCCGGAAACCTATCTATTTGCTGTTCAAAAGATATTTGATTAGATTTACGCCGTGTATTTGGCGCGTTCGTCTAGCGGCTAGGACGGAGCCCTCTCAAGGCTTAAACACGGGTTCGATTCCCGTACGCGCTACAAGCAATGGGTTCTTTACCTTTGCTCTTTTTCCGTTACGATCCAATTCAGTTTAGCAAACAAGACTTTTTGCTCTCATTCTCATCACTATCTCTTCTCAGCTTTCCTAAAAACAAGAACACAATCATTTCTGTCCCATTCTTTTTGAATATTTACAGTATTTTATTTAACATTTTGTGGTACAAACTTTGCCACTATTTACTCCAATAGTAGATGAGTACGCTGTAGTTCGCATGACACCTCTTATGGGAGCATCATCATGGACACATATTCAACTCCAAAAACAAACAGGAGATTTTGGCTACTCGTAGTAGGCATCATCAGTTTCTCTATTTGCAGTGCCGCATATTGGTATTATTATAATGAAAAGAAAGAAATACATGCTGTTAAGAGCAAAGAACTTTCTTCCATCGCTCTTGTTAAAGCAGAACAAATCGCGCACTGGAGAAACGATCGAATCAGTGATGCAAAATTTCACGCTCAAAGTCCTTTGTTTAACGAGGCGGTAGAGCGTTTCATCAAGCAACCGACACATTCTACCGTACGAGCACAGTTGCTTTCTCGTCTGATGCTCACAAAGAACGAACATAATTACGAACGCATTTGTCTCTTCTCCGCAAACGGTACACTTCTGCTCTCCACCGATTCTACCAAAAAGAAAGCTAGTAGTACAACAATCCAAAAAGTGCAAGCAGTGGCTGAAGAAAAAAATATCTTTTTCCATGACTTCCAGTACGACTCTGCTAACAACAAAGTCTATATGGATATATATGTTCCAATCGGATTACGTCAACAACACTTCTTGGCTGTGTTGGTGTTGAGAGTGAATCCTGAAGATGAATTATTTCCTCTTATCAATTGGTGGCCCCTTGCAACAACAAACGAAACATTCATTGTCTATAGAGAAGGAGACAGTGTTGTTTTTATTAGTAACCAACACTTTTTATCTGTAAGAAAAACATTTTACAGACGCACAATTGCCGATACACTATTGCCTGCAATTAAGGCAGTTCTTGGTTTTGAAGGAGAAACAGAGGGAACAGACTACCGTGGTAAGCAGGTATTGGCAAGTGTTCACCGCATTCCCAACTCGCCATGGTACCTTATTGCTAAAATAGATACTGACGAAGTATTCCAGGATTTGTACTATCGCAGAACGATCATAATTATTGGTGCATTTCTTCTCATCATTGCCTCCACAGGAACGTTGGGTGTATTGCTGTATTACCGTCAGCGCAATTTATACAAACAACAACTAAAAGCCGAATCTACTCTCCGCAAAACATACGAAGAATTCCGCACAACGCTCTATAGCATTGGCGACGGTGTTATTATCACCGATGCCGCAGGCAACATCCGCAACATGAACTCAGTTGCAGAAAAATTATCGGTGTATGCAGTCGAATTAAATGTCCAAAAAGATCGATTTAAATGTCATTTAAACTAAAATTCATCTTTTGAGGTATGCCAATTTGGCAGAAAAACATTTATTAGAATCACATCAAACCTCACTT
>Ga0073934_10002700_pt1 | contig 35632 bp, 30 predicted proteins | sample LarsenN4metaG_FD_76834 | JGI IMG/M metagenome (GOLD analysis project Ga0073934, IMG submission 76834) | Hot spring sediment bacterial and archeal communities from British Columbia, Canada, to study Microbial Dark Matter (Phase II) - Larsen... ... | reverse complement strand
TCGGCCTCACGCAGGAAGCCAATGATCTGTTCCTCGGTGTATCGCTTCTTCATCGGTCCGATCTCCGTCTCGGGTTGATCGGACTCTAGAACTACCTGCTACGAATCCCCGGGGGCAGCGCACGTCTCCATGTGCTGTTGAGGTCGGACCGTCCAAAGGTCCTGATGCTGCTGGGAGATTGGGGAACGGGCAAGACGCGTCAATGGATGGATGCGATCAGGAGTGTGCAGCCCGCTCCATCCCACGCATACGTATCGGTGTTCGGCCTCTCGTCGACTTCAGACCTCCGGAGGAGGATCGCGGAAGAGTGCGTGTTCGCGCTGAAGTTGCCGGAGGGCGGCAAGGTGGGCGACGCTGTTGCCTCTCTTGGCGGCAAACTGCGCGTCACGCAGGTGCTTCGGCTCTTGCCTGTCTTGCCGTACTTGGGCCGCCTGGACGCACTAGCTAGCGAGCTGGCGTTTGCTGCCGTGCAGGAGAAGGTCATCTGCATCGATGACATAGAGCGTGCGCCGGCCTCATTGCCAACCGCTGAGATTCTTGGAACTGCGAACTATCTCAAAGAGGAACGCAAGTGCCGGGTCGTACTGATCTCCAATAGAGAGAAGCTAAAGGACGAGGGACAGTCTGAGTTAGGGCTCTACCTTGAGAAGGTCGTCGATGAGTGGGTCGAGCTCGCGCCCACCGTTGAGGAGGCGGCACGTATTGCGTTTCCCCCCCGTGCTTCGAAGGGACAAGAGGCGCTCCAACGTCGGGTGCGGGCTCTCAGAGTGACGAACATCCGGGTCATCAAGCAGCTAGTCCGGATGACTGACGAGATCGAACCGTTGGTTGCCAACCTGCACGCGCATGTACTCGAAGAGGCAATTGCGGCCCTCGCGTTGTTTGGGGTCAGTCATCTATGTGCGCGCGCAGATGTACCGCCGTTCGACTACTTGATCGAGCTGCAGGCAGGCATTGGGCGTCGTCATCTCAAGCGCGTCGAGAACGGGGAGCAGAAGTCGCCGGAAGAGGCGACCGAAGAGTTGTGGGAGGAGACATTGCACCAATATGGATACTCACATACCTCTGACCTTGATCGAGAGATTGGCCGGTCAGTAAAGAGGGGTTTTATCGACCGGGACGCACTAGTTCGAGAAGGGGAGCGTCTCGCGCAACAGGTGGGTGCCGCGGAGCGACGTGAAGCGCACGAGCGAATTCTTCACCAGTTCTTCGACACGATTGATGCGGACGGCGCAACGCTGCTACGGGAGTTGGAGGTTGCGACCCGCGCCGCGATTCATGATCTTTTGCCTGGAAGCATGCAAATGGCCTGTAGCCTGTTCGTCGAGTGCGGCCGGACTGAAATCGCTGAACGACTCGGTCAGGAGTTCATTGCCGCGAATCAGGACCGCCCAGAGATCTTTGAACAGAGCAGTGCGGCGTACTGGGGTCGATACGAGGGGCCATTCGCCGAGGCGATGCGGCAAGAGGTCGCCAAGCGGGTTACGGTACCGAGCATTCAGGAAGCACTCGATCGGATCAGGCCGCTAGAAGGATGGCATCCGGACGACGTTCGACTCGTTGCCACTGCGACTACCGGGCAACTTGAGGATGTCCTGAGAGCAACCAGAGGGAACGCGTTCCGTCGACGAGCCTTGACGCTCCTGGATCTCGCCCGGATCGCCAATGGCGACCCCGAGGCCAAGCGTGTCGCCGACGAAACCAAGGCGCTGCTGCAACGCTGGTCGGGTGAGAGTCCGATCGCTGCAGCGCGCTTGCGCCACTACCTAGCCAAGCGGCCGAGAACGGACAGGTACTAGATCGGTGTCTGCGCGCCAGCGAGCGCAGGGTTGTCCACCGGGCTTGGTTGTGGGCAACCCGCCCACCCGGCCTTCAAGCCAAAGGGGGCGGGTTGTCCACAACTGCGAAGCACCCGGTGGTCAACCCGTCTCGCAGGCACGGCGATGGAAGGGGTTACGGAATCCCCTTGGGCTGCTATCCTCTACCGATGGCCAAGCGACCCGAACCCAAGACGGCCAATGTCTCTGCGGAGGAGGCCAAGCGTCGGCACGACGTCATGGACCAAGCCATCCGCAACTTCCGCGGCCAGCTCGATGAGCTGGAGAGTGCCTTGGGGATGTACATGATCGGCCGCCACCTTGGATGGAAGCCGCTCTACATCATTCACAGCAAGCGCACCGTGGCCAAGTACGAAGCGATCCTCGGCATCAGCGTGCGCGAGGAGTTCGAGCCAGAGACCGAGGACTCGCGTCGGTCCATCGGCTTCTTGGCGGTCCAGAAGATCAGCAACTTCTGGAAGGCCGTCTCCGGGGAAGAGAAGCTGCCCGTAGAGCGCGAGGAACGCCGCTCGATCGCCTAAGGGAACACTAAGTCCCTTGACGGAATGCGATGTTCCCTCCATAGTGGAGGGATCATGGTGTTCCCTTTGTTGCTTAGCGATCAGCCGCTGCGGCCGGCGCCGTGGCGGGGTGCGCCGCCAGGCGCACACGCCACGCGCGGCGGCCCTGGGCTTGTCTCTACTCACACAAGTGGAACGCCAGAAGGCCAGGTAGAGGTCGATCCACACCGGACCCGGCTGCGCCGTCTCCGCCGCTCCGTGCTGACGGCCGTCCGAATGCACGAGTACGAGCTGCGGCACCAGAAGTTCAAGCCCGCCATGCTGACCTTGACCTATCGCGAGGTCGGCGCCTGGAACCCTCGACACATCAGCGAGCTGCTGCAGCGCATCCGGGTCTGGCTCAGGCGCCGGGGCTACTCGCTTCGCTACGTGTGGGTCGCCGAGCTGCAGCAGCGGGGCGCGCTGCACTACCACGCACTCGTCTGGCTGCCTCGCGGCCTGACTCTTCCCAAGCCCGACAAGCAAGGTTGGTGGACCCATGGATCAACACGAATCGAATGGGCCCGAAAGCCCGCCGGTTACCTCGCCAAGTACGCCTCCAAGCTCGACTCGAAGGTGGGACTTGGCTTCCCTCGTGGAGCCCGACTGTTCGGCAAAGGGGGCCTCGAACCCTTCGGACGCTCGGTGGCACAGTGGTTCAACCTGCCCCAGTGGGCCCGGGAGGTTTGTGACCTGGCTGGAAGAGCAGTGCGCCTCAAGGGCATGGGGCTGGTTGACCGAGAAAGCGGGGTTTGCCTGCCGTCGCCCTGGCGGGTGTCCCGCAGCCCATCGGGCACAACGCTGGCGGAACGAGCTTGGAGCTACGTCCGAGCTCTGCGAGAAGTAGCCGGCCCGTTCTCGTGGCTTGCGCATGCGCAACGTCCATGAACCATGAGCACCCTGGACCTGGCTGCGGCTGCGCACCTGCTCAAGGTGCACCCCAAGACCTTGCAGAAGCTGGCGCGCGTTGGGCGTGTGCCTGGGTGCAAGGTGGGCCGCGCGTGGGTCTTCGTCGAGTCGCTGCTGCTGGAGTGGCTACGGGCACAATCGCTCGCGCGTGTGTCCGTGGTCGATCTTCAGGAGAACACTGAATGTCGCTCTACAGACGCAAGGACTCGCCCTTTTGGTGGGTCAAGTTGCCGCCCATCCGCGGTGAATCGCGAGCTCTACAGCAGAGCACTGGGACTGCCGACAAGCGGCAGGCGCAGCAGGTCCACGACCGGCTCGCCGCCAGCCGATGGGAGCAAGACCGGCTAGGCGTGAAGCCGCGGCACGCCTGGGAAGAGGCGGTCGTGCGCTGGCTTCTGGAAACGAAGCACAAGGCCACGCACGAAGATGACAAGGCAAAGCTTCGGTGGCTCGACGCTTACCTGGGAGGCAAACGACTCGACGAGATCGACCGAACGCTGATCGATCGCATCAAGTACGACCGCGAGAAGATCGCCTCGGCCGGCACGACGAACCGCTACCTCGCTCTCATCCGCGCCATCCTTCGGCGCGCTTGTCATGAGTGGGAGTGGATCGACCGCGTGCCCAAGTTCAAGTTGTTCAAGGAAGCCGAAGGCCGGGTGCGCTCGTTGAGCCCGGCCGAGTTCGAGCGGCTGTGCACTGAGCTGCCCCCGCATCTGGCGGACATGGCCCGGTTCAGCGTAGCTACCGGGCTACGCCAAGCTAACGTGAAGGGGCTGGAGTGGCGCTTCGTGGACCTGGCGCGGCAACACGCCTGGATCCCCGGCAGTCAGCACAAGAACGGCAAGCCGCACTCGGTGCCCTTGAACGAGATGGCGCTCGCGGTGTTGCGTCGGCAGATCGGCAAGCACCCGATCCGGGTGTTCACCTTCCGGGGTGAGCCGGTCCAGCAGGTCAACACCAAGGCATGGACGGGGGCGCTGAAGCGAGCTGGCATTGCCGACTTCCGTTGGCACGACCTGCGGCACACCTTCGCCACCTGGCACCGCCAGGCCGGCACGCCAACGCACGAGCTGCAACGGCTCGGCGGCTGGAAGACCGGGGCGATGGTCGAGCGCTACGCACACGTGGCGCCCGAGGCGCTGCAAGGGGCGGCCGCGCGGCTCGATGCGATTGCCGGCTACGGTGCGGCTACGCCACAAGGACCAACGGCTTAGACGAAGCGCCTAAGCCGTTGATTTGATTGGTGGGCCCTGTAGGATTCGAACCTACGACCAACGGATTAAGAGTCCGCTGCTCTACCAGCTGAGCTAAGAGCCCTGTGATCGCGGTGCCGGCCGATGCCGGCGACCGATCGTTGCCCGGACTGTCAATCCGGTGGTGGGTCGTGCAGGATTCGAACCTGCGACCAACGGATTAAAAGTCCGCTGCTCTACCGACTGAGCTAACGACCCGTCCGTAGAGCCGCGCAGTATAGCCGGTCGGCTCAGGAGCCCGGCACCGGGGGCGGCCCGGGGGAGCCGAGCAGTTGCGAAACCGCCGCACCCGCGGCCGCCATGCCGAAGGTGGCAGTGACCATCACGCTCGATCCGTAGCCGGCGCAGTTGAGGCTGCCGTCGACCGGCAGCGGCTCGCAGGCCGGCGCCCCGCCCTCGGCCCCGTCGGCGGCCGCAGCGCGCGCGGGCAGCGCCACCGCCTCGCGCGAGAAGACGCAGGTCAGGCCGCTGTCGGGCACGTGCGAGGCGGATCCCTTCGGGCGGCTGGCTGGCGAGGTGCCGGCCCCCGGCCCGGCGCCGTGCCGCGGCACGAGGCCGGCCCGCCGCAGGCGCTGGCGCAGCGCGGCCAGCAGCGGGTCGTGCGTGACGTGCGCGAGGTCGGCCACCTGCACCGCCTCGGGCCGGCGCTTGCCACCCGCCGCGCCGGCCACCACGCAGGGCACGCGCGCCTGCAGGCTCCAGCGGGCCAGCGCCTCCTTCGCGCGCACCTGGTCGCAGGCGTCGATGAGCCCGTCCACCGGCACGGGCAGCAGGCCGGGCCAGTTGTCTTCCGCAGCGAACTCCTCCACCGCGTGCACGCGGCAGCCAGGATGGATCAGTGCGATGCGCTCGGCGAGCGCCAGCACCTTGGCCTGGCCCAGCGTGGGTGTGAGCGCCTGCACCTGGCGGTTGACGTTGCTTTCGGCGACCTGGTCCAGGTCGACGAGCACGAGCTCGGCCACGCCCGATCTCGCCAGCGCCTCGGCCGCCCACGAGCCCACGCCGCCCAGCCCGACGATGGCGAAGCGTGCCGCGCGCAGCCGCGCGTAGCCCGCGTCGCCGTAGAGACGGCGCAGGCCGCCGAAGCGGCGCTCGAGGTCCGCATCGACTTCCGGTCCGAGGGCGGGTCGCGCCGTCCCCGCAGCCGGGGGCGGGGACGGCGGCGGAAGCGGTTCCGCCACGAGCGCCTCCGGCACGCTCACCCGGCGCGCTCCAGCCGCCACATCTGGTAGCGCAGCGCCGCCACGGCGCCCGCGACGATGCCGCCGAAGGCGACGAAGCTGCCCAGCGCCAGCGTCGACAGGCCGGTGAGCCCCTGGCCGACCGTGCAGCCGAGCGCGGTGACGCCGCCGATGCCCATCAGCACAGCGCCGACGAGGTGGTTCGCGGTGTCCTCGGTGCTCGCGAAGCCCTCCCAGCGGAAGGTCTTCGTCGCCAAGGCCACCGCGGCCGAGCCGAGCACCACGCCCACCGTGCTGGCGATGCCGAAGGTGAGCACCTTGCTCCTGTCGCTGAAGAGGATGAACCAGTCCACCGTGTAGGCCATCGGCGCGACGAAGGTGAGCGACTCCATGCGGCCGCCCTGCGTGCCGACGAAGGTCTCCTCCAGCGTCACCGGATGCTCGGCGACATGGCCGAGGTGGCCCGTGACCCACCAGCCACCGACGACCGCCAGGCCGACGCCGACGCCGCCGACCCAGGTGTCGGTGCGACGGGCCTCGGGCCGCGAGACGACGAACGCGAGCAGGCCGAGCGCCAGCAGCACGGCCGCCGCCGGCGCGAGGGCACGCGTCGAGCCGAGGCCGGCATGCGCCAGCAGCGAGGGCAGGTCCTGCCCGGCGGGCAGCGGCACCGTCACGGCGTCGACGGTGGCGACCCGCCACACCGCGAACAGGCCGCGCAGCGTGGCGTAGGCGCTGATGGCGAGCACCGCGAACACCACCACCGCCTTCAGGCTGCCGCCGCCGATGCGCACCAGCGTCTTGCTGCCGCAGCCGGAGGCCAGCACCATGCCGAAGCCGAACAGCAGGCCGCCGGCCGCGTTGGACAGCGGCAGCCAGTTCGGTGCCGCGTAGATGCTGTGCCGCGCCTGCAAGAGGCCGGCGCCGACGAGCGCGTTGAAGCCGAGCATCCCGGTGGCGATGGCCACCAGCCACATGCTCATGCGCGACCAGTCGCCCATGTTCACGATGTCGGCCACCGCCCCCATCGTGCAGAAGTGCGTGCGCTGCGCGACCGCACCGAAGACCGCCCCGAGCACCAGCCCCGCCCAGAGCACGCCTTGCACCAGGGCTGGCAGGTCGGCTTCGGTCACGTCTCGGAGGGCGGGCGGGGAGGGCGGTGTGCTGGCGTCGTGCCGGGTGGTTCTTCGGGTTCAGCGGGCCGGCAGGCTCGCGAGGCGGTCCTTGCCGGCTTGTGCCGCTTCCGAGGCCGGGTAGGTCTTGATCAGTTCCTGCAGCGTGACGCGCGCGCCACGATTGTCGCGCGTCTCGGCCTGGCTGTTGGCCAGGGCCAGCAGGGCCTCGGGCGCACGCGGGTGGTCGGGCGCGCCGGCCACGAAGGCGCGGAAGGCCTCGATCGCCCCCTTGTAGTCGCGCTTGCCGTACAGCGCGTTGCCGAGCCAGAAGCGCGCCTGGTTCGTGTACGGGCTGCCGGCATAGCGGCGCTGGAAGTTGGCCAGCGAGGTGGCCGCGCGGTCGAAGTCGCCGCCCCGCATGACGGCCATCGCATCCTCGAAGGTCTTGCGCTCCTCGGGGTCGACGGTGTACTCGCGGCCGTCGATCGTGACCTTGGTCGGCTCCAGGCGGCGCAGGCGGTCGTCGAGCGTCTGGCCGATGTCGCGGCTGCGCCGCTGCAGCTCGGCCACGTCGCGCTGCAGCGTCTCGTTCGTGCCGCGCATCGTGGCGAGGTCGGCGCGCATCGCCTCCAGCTGGTTGTTCATGTCCAGCAGGCTGCGGCGCAGCGCGCCGATCTGCTCGACGAGCTGCGCGTTCAGCCGCGTGAGCGAGGCGGTGAGCTCGGCCTCGCGCGCCTTGGCCGCGTCCTCGCTCTGCGTGACGCGGGCGCGCAGGTCGATGACGGCCTTGCGCGCCTCGTCGTCCTTGAAGAGCTGGGCGTGGGCGGGCAGCGCCAGGGCCAGCGCCCCGGTGAAGCCCGCCAGGCCCGCCAAGCGGACGGCGCGGAACCGGCTTCGCCGGGCCGCTGGCGTTGCCCCCCTGGGGGGGAGGCGGCCGAAGGCCGCTTCGGGGGGGAGCCTTGCTTCCATCACTTGTCCTTCAGCTCGGCACGGCGGTTCTTGGCCCACGCTTCCTCGTTGCTGCCGAGGGCGACCGGGCGCTCCTTGCCGTAGCTCACGGCCTCGAGCTGCGCGTCGGTGGCGCCGAGCAGCGTCATCGAGCGCAGCACCGCCTCGGCGCGCTTCTGGCCCAGCGCAAGGTTGTACTCGCGGCCGCCGCGTTCGTCGGCGTGCCCTTCGATCACCATGCGCCGGTCGCGATTGGCCGCCAGCACGCGCGCGTGGCCCTCGATCAGCGGCTTGAACTCGTCGCGGATGGCGAAGCTGTCGAAGTCGAAGTAGACGACGCGCTGGCTCGGCGCGGCCAGCAGCGCGGCGCCGCCGGCACCGGCCGCGCCCCGCGTGAGGTCGACGCTGGCCACCTGCGACTGGGGCGTGCCGCCGGCGCTGCCGCCGCTGCCCGCGGCCGGCGAGGCACCGGCGGAGCCCGTGGGCCGGTTCTCGACCACCGGCAGCTTGTCCGGCGCGATGGGCGTCGAGTCGCAGGCGATCAGCACGCCGGCCAGGGCCAGCACGGCCAGGGCACTGCGGGTGGAGGTCTTCAGGATCATGGGGCACTCCTCTCTCGGATCTGACAGGTGGATGACGCCCGGTGAGAGCATCGCACGGCCGAAAAGGTTCGCTGGGACAAACGACAGGTCCGTGGCGGGCCGGGCGGCTTGCGTGCCGGGCGGGCGGGCCGCGCTAGCGCCCGAACGGGCCCCAGCTGGGTTCACGCACGTCGCCGCTGCTGACGACGAGGCGCGACTTGATCTTGCCGTCGAGCGTGGTCGTCATCAGCACGTCGGCGCCGCGCAGGCGCGTGGCGTAGACGATCAGGCGCCCGTTCGGCGCGAAGCTCGGGCGCTCGTCGTCGGTGGTGTCGGACAGCGCCCGCACGGCCCCGGTGTCCATCTCGAGCACGCTGACGCGGAAGGCGCCGCCCTGGCGCGAGATGAAGGCGAGCGTCTTGCCGTCGGGGCTGAGCGTGGGGCTGATGTTGTAGGTGCCGTTGAACGTCACGCGCTCGGCGCCGCCGCCGCTGGCGCCCATGCGGTAGATCTGCGGGCCGCCGCCGCGGTCGCTGACGAAGTAGATGCTGCGGCCATCGGGGCTGAAGATCGGCTCGGTGTCGATGGCGTTGCTCTGCGTCAGCCGCGTCGGGTTGCCGCCACCGACCGGCAGCGTGTAGATCTGCGTCAGCCCCTCGCGGGCCAGGGCCACGGCGAGCGTGCGGCCATCGGGCGAGAATGCCGGCGCGCTGTTGCTGCCGCGGAAGTTGGCCACCCGGCGCCGGTCGCCGCTGACGAGGTCCTGCACCCACACGACGGCCTTCTGGTCCTCGAACGACACGTAGGCGAGCCGGCGCCCGTCGGGGCTCCAAGCGGGGCTGATGATGGGCTGCGGGCTCGTCAGCGCCACGTGGCCGCCCTCGCCGTCGGCATCGGTGACGTGCAGCGTGTAGCGCGGCCCGGCCTTCACGACGTACGCGATGCGCGTGGCGAACACGCCGCGGTCACCGGTGAGCTGCTGGTAGATCTCGTCGGAGATGCGGTGCGCCGCCAGGCGCAGGTCGGCGGCCGGCACGACCGTGCTGCGCGCGAGCAGTTCCTCGCCCTTGACCGTGTCCCACAGCTTGTAGCGCAGGTCGAGGCGGCCATCGGCCAGCCGCGCCACCGAGCCGGCGACCAGCGCGTCGGTGCCACGCGCGCGCCAGTCGGGCAGGCGCACGACGCTGCGCTCGTCCAGCGGCTCGTTGGTGGGCACGTGGCGGAAGACGCCGCTGCGCTCGAGGTTGGCGCGTATCACCTGCGAGATGGCCACGCCGGCCAGCGATTCGTCGCGGAAGGTGGCGATGGTGATCGGCGCCTGCGTCGCGCCGACTCCGGCGATCTCGACGCGGAACTGGGCCCGGCTGGCGAGCGGCTGCGCCAGGCCGACCGCGGCCAGCGACTTCAGCAGGCGCCGGCGTCCCGGGCCATCGCCCGCCAGGCACCGCGACTGCGGGGGGGTGTCACCTTGCATCATCGAAGGGCTTCGCAAACATCGGGGCCGCGAGGGGAGACGGGGTTCCCTCCCCGGGGCGCGAGGCCGGGATTGTAGGCAGCGCCTACGGGCCGGCCCGTAGGACGACGCCGTGTCCCTTTGTAGCGGCCTGCCCGGGGGGGCCCGGCGCCCGGTGCCGGAAGGGCCGGGCGCGGCGCCGGATCCGGTGCTTCGGGGCCCGTCGATAATCGCCGCCGCCCGGCCCCTCCCCGGCGGCCCGCCCCCGATGCCCAGCCTCCTCGAGCGCTTCAGGCGCCTTGCCCCGTACTTCCGCACCAGCCGCACGGGGCTGGCGGCCACCATCCTCGGCGCCACGCTGATGGCGCTGACCGAGCCGATGCTGGCCGACCTGATGAAGCGGCTGCTCGACGAGGGCTTCACCGGGCAGCAGATCCCGCTGTGGATGGTGCCGGCGGCCATCGTCGGCCTGTTCACGCTGCGCAGCGCGGCCGGCTTTCTCTCGCAGTACGGGCTCGCCTGGGCCGCGCAGCGCGCGGTGCTGCTGCTGCGCGAGGCGATGTTCGCGCGCCTGCTGCGCGCACAGCCGGCCCTCTTCGCGCAGCAGACGGCCAGCGGCCTGACCAACAGCCTCGTCTTCGAGGTGCAGGCCGGCGTGCAGATCCTCACCAACGCGCTGCTCACGCTGGTGCGCGACTCGCTGACGCTGGTCGCGCTGCTGGCCTACCTGCTGTGGCTGAACTGGCAGCTGACGCTCTTCGTGAGCGTGCTGTTCCCGGCCGTGGCCATCGTGATGCGCAAGCTCGGCTCGCGCCTGCACCGGCTCACGGTGGAGAGCCAGCGCGCCACCGACGAGCTGGCCTACGTCGTCGAGGAGAACGTGCTCGCCTGGCGCATCGTGCGGCTGCAGGGGGCCGAGGCGCCGCAGGCGCGCCGCTTCATGCAGCGCGCCGACACGCTGCGCCGGCTGATGCTGAAGGTGGTGGTGGCGGGCGCCACGATGACGCCGGTGACGCAGATGCTGGCGGCGGTGGCGCTTTCGGCGGTGATCGCGCTGGCGCTGTGGCAGAGCGGCACCGGCGGCGCCACCGTCGGCGGCTTCGTCGCCTTCATCAGCGCGATGCTGATGCTGGTGGCGCCGCTGAAGCACCTGTCGGACGTGATGGCGCCGATCACGCGCGGGCTCGCCGCCGTGGAGCGCGGCATGGACCTGGCCGAGAAGACGCCGGCCGAGTCCACCGGCGGCCACCGCGCCGGCACCGACCTGCGCGCGCGCGGCGAGATCGCGTTCGACAGCGTCACGCTGCGCTACAACGACGAGGGCGCGCCTGCGCTCGACGCGGTCACGCTGCACGTGCGGCCGGGGGAGACGGTGGCGCTGGTCGGCCCCTCCGGGGCCGGCAAGACGACGCTCGTCAACCTGCTGCCGCGCTTCCTCGAGCCGACGGCCGGCGGCATCCGGCTCGACGGCGTCGCGCTGCACGACTGGGACATCGAGACGCTGCGCCGCCAGTTCGCCTTCGTGAGCCAGGACGTCGTGCTGTTCAACGACACCATCGCCGCCAACGTCTCGCTCGGCGACGAGGCCGGCCCCGACGCGCGCGAGCGCGTGCGCGAGGCGCTCGCGGCGGCGGCGCTGCTGGAATTCGTCGACGGCCTGCCGCAGGGCCTGGACACCGTCATCGGCCACAACGGCAGCGAGCTCTCCGGCGGCCAGCGGCAGCGCCTGGCGATCGCGCGCGCGATCTACAAGGACGCACCGGTGCTGATCCTCGACGAGGCCACCTCGGCGCTGGACAGCGAGAGCGAGCGCGCCGTGCAGGCCGCGCTCGAGCGGCTGATGCAGGGCCGCACGACGCTGGTGATCGCGCACCGCCTGTCGACCATCGAGCACGCCGACCGCGTGGTGGCGCTGGAGGCCGGCCGCCTCGTCGAGCAGGGCACGCACGCGGCGCTGCTGGCTGCCGGCGGGCTGTATGCCCGGCTGCACGCGATGCAGTTCAGGACCTGAGCTCCCACCCACCCCGAGAACCGCACCCAAGGAGACACCGATGTCCGCGCCGATATCCCGCTACCCCGTGCCCGCGCTCGCACAGGTGCCCGACGACATCCGCGCCCGCATCCTCGAGGTGCAGGCCAAGACGGGCTTCGTGCCCAACGTCTTCCTGGCCCTGGCGCACCGGCCGGCCGAGTGGCGCGCCTTCGTCGCCTACCACGACGCGCTGATGCTGAAGGAAGGCGGCGGCCTCACCAAGGGCGACCGCGAGATGATCGTCGTGGCCACGTCGTCGGCCAACCACTGCCTCTACTGCGTGGTGGCGCACGGCGCCATCCTGCGCATCTACGAGAAGAAGCCGCTCGTCGCCGACCAGGTGGCGATCAACTGGCGCAAGGCCGACATCACGCCGCGCCAGCGCGCGATGCTCGAGTTCGCGCTCAAGGTCTGCGAGCGCTCGCACGAGGTGAACGACGCCGACTTCGGCGCGCTGCGCGAGCACGGCTTCAGCGACGAGGACGCCTGGGACATCGCCGCCATCACGGCCTTCTTCGGCATGAGCAACCGCATGGCCAACGCGATCGGCATGAAGCCCAACGACGAGTTCTACCTGATGGGTCGGGTGCCCAAGGCCAAGGCCTGAGCAACCGCAGGCGCCAGGCCCGCCGCGGCGGGGCGCGGCGGGCAGCGGGCGCGGGACCGCGGCGAGCGACGCCAGCGATGCGGACGACGACGCATGACGACGGACGACACCGGAGACACGACGATGAGCGAAGGACTGGGCGGGCACCAGGGAGCCAAGGGGGCAGGGCGAGCGGGGGCCGCCACGGTCGCGGCCACGGTCGCGTGGGCCGCCGCGATGCTGCTGGCCGCCTGCGCCGGGCCCGCGGGCGCGCCGGGCGGGCCCGCCGGCGCGCCGGCCGCCGAGCGGGCGGCCACGATCCAGCGCACCGCGCACGGCGTGGCGCACGTCAGCGCGCCGGACCTGGAGGCGCTCGCCTACGGCATGGCCTACGCGTACGCGCAGGACAACGCGTGCATGACGGCGCAGCACCTCGTCACCGTGCGCGGCGAGCGCGCGCGCACCTTCGGCGCGACCGGCAGCGGCCTGCTCGGCACGCGGTCGCTGCCCAACGAGATCATCGACCTCTTCGTCGCCGCGCACATGGACGACGCCGCGCTGGCGCGCGCCGCGGCGGCGCAGGGCGCCGAGGCGCAGGCCCTCTCCCGCGGCTACGTCGCAGGCTACAACCGCTACCTGGCCGACCACGCCGGCCGGCTCAGCGGCGAGTGCCGCGACGCCCCCTGGGTGAAGCCGATGACCGAGGCCGAGTACCGGCGCATCGGCGAGCTCGGCGCGGTGCAGGCGGGCATCGGCGCGCTCGCCGACGCGATGCTGGCCGCCGCGCCGCCGAAGCCCGCGGGCAACATCTCGCGCGCCGCCGAGCCGCCCATCGACGTGGCCGCCGCGGCCGAGGTGATGCGCGAGGCCGGCCTCGTCGACCCGCCGCTCGGCTCCAACGCCTGGGCCTTCGGCCGCGAGACCACGGGCACCGGCCACGGCATGCTGCTGGGCAACCCGCACTTCCCGTGGGTCGGCGTCAACCGCTTCTGGCAGGTGCACCTCACCGTGCCCGGCCGGCTCGACGTGATGGGCGTGGCGATCGGCACCTCGCCGCTGGTCGTGATCGGCTTCAACAAGGACGTGGCCTGGAGCCATACCGTCTCCACGGGGCGTCGCTTCACGCTGCACGAGCTGACGCTGGTGCCCGGCGACCCGACGAGCTACGTCGTCGACGGCCGGCCCGAGAAGATGCGCTCGCGCACGTTCACGGTCGAGATGGGCGGGGTCGAGCGCAAGACGCAGACGGTGTGGAGCAGCCGCCACGGCCCGGTGATCTCGATGCCGCGCGCCGGCCTCGGCTGGACGGCACAGCGCGCCTACGCGCTGCAGGACGCCAACAGCGGCAACATGCGCAGCACCGACACGTGGCTCGGATTCGCGCGCGCCACCGGCGTGCAGGACCTGCGCCGCGCGCTGGCCAACCTCGGCACGCCGTGGGTGAACACCATCGCCGCCGACCGGCACGGCAACGCCTTCTACGCCGACGCGAGCGTCGTGCCCGACGTCGATGCCGCGATGCTGCAGCGCTGCGCGCCGAGCGAGCCGGCGCGCCGCCTTCTGGCCGGCGCCGGCCTCGTCGTGCTCGACGGCAGCAAGGGCGACTGCCAGTGGCGGCGCGACCCCGCCTCGCCCGTGCCGGGCCTGACGCCGATCGAGCGGCTGCCCGTCGCCGAGCGCGCCGACTGGGTGCACAACAGCAACGACAGCTTCTTCCACACGCACCCGGCGCAGCGCTTCGGCGCCATCTCGCCGCTGGTGGGCGACGCGGTCATCCGGCGCATGCGCACGCGCTCCGGCCTCGCCGAGGTGTCCGAGCTCGTGGCCGGCGGCCCGGTGACGCTGCCGCGCATGCAGCGCCAGCTGTTCGGCAACCGCAACCTCGCGGCCCACCGCGTGCTGCCCGACCTGCTGGCGGCCTGCGACGCCGGGGCGCCGACGCCCGAGGCGCGCGACGGCTGCGCGGCGCTGCGCGGATGGGACCGCACGAACAACGTCGATGCGCGCGGGGCGCACCTGTTCCGCGAGTTCTGGCGTGCCGCCTCGCCGCTGCCGAAGGTCTGGCGGGTGCCGGCCGACCCGGCGCGGCCGGTCGAGACGCCGGCGGGCCTGAACATGGCCGACGCCGAGGTGGCGGCCAAGGTGTGGCAGGCGCTGGCCGGCGCGGTGACGAAGATCCGCGCCGCCGGCCTGCCGCTGGATGCACGCTGGGGCCAGGTGCAGCGGCCGGCCATCACCGACGAGGCGATCGAGCTGCACGGCGGCCACGACATCGAGGGCGTGCTCAACTTCCTCGGCGACAGCCAGGGGCCCGGGCTCGGGCCGCAGGGCCTGCGCATCGACTACGGCACGAGCTACGTGCAGACGGTGACCTTCGACGCCCGCGGCCCGGTGGCCGAGGCGCTGCTCACCTACGGGCAGAGCAGCGACCGCGCCTCGCCGCACGCCACCGACCAGCTGCGCCTGTACTCGCGCAAGGTGTGGCCGCGCCTGCCCTTCCACGCCGAGGACGTGGCGCGCGAGCGCGTGGGCGAGCCCCTGCGCCTGCCGCTGCGCTAGGGCCGCGGCGGCCGGCCCGCCGGCCCGGCCGCCGCCAGGGCATTGACCTGCTTCAAGGCAGGCCGGCCCGGGAGGTCCATGATGCGACGTTGGCCCGGCGCAGCGGTCACCGCGCCCGGGCCCCACGACCGGAGCCGCCATGCCCACACTCGATCCCGTACCGGCCTTCCCGACGTCGCCGCACGAGCCCGGCAGCCCGGGCGACGCCGTGGCCACGCTGCCGCCGCAGCCCATCAGCGCCGAGGTGCTGCTCGAGAAGTACGCCAAGGGCGACGAGGCGAGCGCCGAGGACGTGATGCGCCGCGTCGCGCGCGCGCTCGCCGAGGCCGAGGCGCCGGAGCAGCGTGCGCACTGGGCGGCGCGCTTCGAGGAGGCGCAGCGCGCCGGTTTCGTGCCCGCCGGCCGCGTGCAGAGCGCCGCCGGCACCGGTCTCGCGGCCACGCTCATCAACTGCTTCGTGCAGCCGGTGGGCGACAGCATCTCGACGCCGGAAGAAGGCTTCCCCGGCATCTACACCGCGCTCGCCGAGGCGGCCGAGACGATGCGCCGCGGCGGCGGCGTCGGCTACGACTTCAGCCGCATCCGTCCGGCCGGCGCCTGGGTGGGCAGCACGCGCAGCAACGCCAGCGGCCCGGTGAGCTACCTGCGCGTCTTCGACCGCAGCTGCGAGACGGTGGAATCGGCCGGCGCCCGCCGCGGCGCGCAGATGGGCGTGCTGCGTTGCGACCACCCCGACATCGAGGCCTTCATCCACGCCAAGGACGCAGGCGACCTGCGCAACTTCAACCTGAGCGTCGGCGTCACCGACGCCTTCATGCAGGCGGTCGAGGGCGACGGCGAGGTGGAGCTGGTGCACCGCGCCGAGCCCGGCCCCGCCTTCAAGGACGCCGGCGCCTACCGGCGCGAGGACGGGCAGTGGGTCTACCGCCGCGTGCCGGCGCGCGAGCTGTGGGACCAGATCATGCGCAGCACGTACGACCACGCCGAGCCGGGCGTGCTGTTCCTCGACGCGATCAACCGCGACAACAACCTCGGCTACTGCGAGACGATCACCGCCACGAACCCGTGCGCCGAGGAGCCGCTGCCGCCCTACGGCTGCTGCTGCCTGGGCAGCATCGACCTGACGCGCTTCGTGCGCTGGCCGTTCGAGGCCGACGCCCGCTTCGACGAGGCCGCCTTCGCCGCGCTCGTGCCCACGGCCGTGCGCATGCTCGACAACGTGCTCGAGCTGAGCCTGTGGCCGCTGCCGCAGCAGAAGGCCGAGGCCGATGCGAAGCGGCGCGTGGGTCTCGGCTTCACCGGCCTCGGCGACGCGCTGGTGATGCTCGGCCTGCACTACGGCAGCGAGGCGGCGCGCGCGCAGGCCGCGCGCATCGCCGAGGTGATGCGCGACGCGGCCTACGGTGCGAGCGTGGCGCTGGCGCGCGAGCGCGGCGCCTTCCCTCTCTTCAATGCCGACCTCTACCTGAGCAGCGGCCGCTTCGCCTCGCGCCTGCCGGCGCCGCTGAAGGAGAGCATCCGCGCGCACGGGCTGCGCAACTCGCACCTGCTGGCCATCGCGCCCACGGGCACGATCAGCCTCGCCTTCTGCGACAACGCCAGCAACGGCATCGAGCCGGCGTTCAGCTGGAGCTACGTGCGCAAGAAGCGCCAGCCCGACGGCACGTTCAAGGAGATCAGCGTCGAGGACCACGCCTGGCGCCTGTTCCGCCACCTGCGCGGTGCGGCCCCAGGCGAGGATCTGCCGCTGCCGCCGGCCTTCGTCAGCGCGCTGGAGCTCTCCGCCGAGCAGCACGCGGCGATGGTGGGCGCGGTGGCGCCGTACGTCGACACGGCGATCAGCAAGACCGTCAACGTGCCGGCCGACTACCCGTTCGACGACTTCCGCGGGCTCTATCGGCAGGCGTGGAAGCTCGGCCTGAAGGGCTTGGCGACCTATCGGCCGAACGCGGTGCTCGGCTCGGTGCTCTCGACGCAGCCCGAGCCGCTGACGCTGGCCGACATGAACCGGCGCCTCGCGGTGGCGCTGCCGCAGCAGCCGGTGCTGTCGTCGCTGCGCTGGCCCGGCCGGCCCGAGCTCGTGGCCGGCAACATGGCCTGGTGCAGCATGGTCGAGCACCCGCAGGGCGATTTCGCGCTCTTCGTCGGCGAGCTGCCGGCCGATCCCGATGCCGTGCCCGGCACGCCGGGGGCGCACCTGAGGTCGCGGCCGCGGCCGTTCGAGATCTGGGTCAACGGCGCCGAGCAGCCGCGCGGCCTGGGCGCGCTGGCCAAGACGCTGTCGATGGACCTGCGCAGCGACGACCTCGCGTGGCTGCAGCTCAAGCTCGATGCGCTTGCCACGGTCGCCGAGGAGCATCCGTTCGAGATGCCGTTCCCGCCGCGCGGCGAGCGGCGCCTCTTCCCCGGCACCGTCGCGGCGGTGGCGGCGCTCGTGCGCTGGCGGTGCGAGCAGCTGGGCACGCTGCCCGCGCCCGAAGGCGCGCCGACACCGGTGCTCGACGCCCTCTTCAGCCGCGACGACCCGCACACCGGCGAGGACGGCACGCTGGCCTGGGCCGTGGACATCGAGAACCCGGTGTCGCGCGAGAGCTTCACGCTGATGCTGAAGGAGGTGACCGTGCCGGGGCCGGACGGCGTGCTGGCGACGCGGCCTTGCGCGATGGCGCTGTCGGGCCGCTATCCGCGCGCGCTGGATGGCCTGGTGCGCCTGCTCTCGCTGGACATGCGCGTCGTCGACCCGAGCTGGATCGGCATGAAGCTGCGCAAGCTGCTGAACTATGCCGAGCCGCTGGGCGACTTCATGGCCTTCGAGCCGGGCCTGCCGCCGGGGCAGCGCCGGCAGCGGCAGTGGCCGAGCACGGTGGCCTACCTCGCGCGGCTGGTGATCCACCGCTACGCGATGCTGGGCGTGCTCGACGAGCGCGGCTATCCGCTGCGCGAGATGGGCGTGCTCGAGGCGCCCCGCGTCGCGGCGGCCGGCGCGCGTGCCGCCGCCGCGCCGGTGCAGGCCGGGCGGCCATGCCCCGAGTGCGGCAACGCGACGATGATCCACAAGGACGGCTGCGACTTCTGCACCGCCTGCGGGTACGTGGGGCAGTGCGGCTGAAGGTGGCGGCCGCGCACGAGCGGTCCTCCGCGCGGCCGCGTCGGCCTCAGCCGAGCATGCGGTCCAGCCGCTCCTTGCTCTCCGCGAGCTCGACCAGCATGTCCTGCACGACCTGCCGCACCGAGCTCTCCTCGTTCATGTCGCCGACGAGCTGCCCGACCGGGTAGGTCAGGAAGGCCTCGGCGTTCGGGCCGTGCGCGCGCTCGACGCGCGTGCGGCCATGCGCCCACCACAGCATGTTCTGCAGCGGCGCGGGCAGCGTCTTCGGCGCGCCGGGCCGGCTCCACGCGTCGGTGAAGGCGTTGCGCAGCGTGCGGCACTGCTTGCCGGTGACGGTCTTCGTCAGCACCGCGTCGTCGCCGCCGGCCTTCAGCAGCTTGGCGCGGATCTCGGGCGTCAGCTCGCTTTGCACCGTCTTCAGCCAGATCGAGCCGCACCACACGCCTTCGCAGCCCAGCGCCAGCGCCGCGGCCACCTGCCGGCCGCGGCCGACACCGCCGCCACCCAGCACCGGCAGCGGCGCCACGGCGTCGACGATGCGCGGCCACAGCACCATCGACGAGATGTTGCCCGTGTGGCCCGCCGCCTCGGTGCCCACGGCGACGACGAGATCGCAGCCCGCGGCCCGGTGCTTCAGCGCGTGCTCGGTCTTGCCGGCCAGTGCACCGACCTTGATGCCGAGGCCGTGCGCGCGCTCGACGAGCGCCTTCGGCGGGCTGCCGAGCGCGTTCACGATGAGCTTGATCGGGTGCCGGAAGCACGCCTCCAGCATCGCGAGGCTCTCGCGCGGCGTGATGTGCAAGCCCTTCAGCAGCTCGCGCGCGGCCGCGTCGGCCTGCTCGGGTGGCAGGCGCGGGATACCGGCCTCGTCGAGCAGCTGCTGCACGAAGGCCACGTGCTCGGGCGGCAGCGCGTCGATGTCGACCTGCGCCACGTCCTCGTAGGTGGAAGGCATCAGGATGTCGACGCCATACGGTCGCCCGCCGATGTGCGCGTCGATCCAGCGCAGGTCCTCCTCGACGCGGTCGGCATGCGCGCGGGCCATGCCCAGCACGCCGAGGCCGCCGGCCTTCGAGACCTCGACGACGACGTCGCGGCAGTGCGAGAACGCGAAGATCGGCGCCTCGATGCCGAACATCTGGCACAGGCGGTTGTTCATCGGCCCATTCCTCCCGGTGCGCGAGCCCCGTGCGGCCCGCTCAATACGACTTCGCCTGCCCGAGCACGCGCTCGGCGATGTGCGAGAGGATCATCTCGCGGCTCACCGGCGCGATGCGCGGGATCATGATCTCGCGCAGGTAGCGCTCGACGTGGAACTCCTTCGAGTAGCCCATGCCGCCGTGCGTCAGCACCGCCTGCTCGCAGGCGCGGAAGCCGGCTTCGGCGGCCAGGTACTTGGCGGCGTTGGCCTCGGCGCCGCACTCGCGGCCGCTGTCGTAGAGCCACGCCGCCTTCATCATCAAGAGCTGTGCCGCCTCCAGCTCGACCCAGTTGCGCGCCAGCGGGTGCTGGATGCCCTGGTTCTGGCCGATCGGCCGGTCGAACACGATGCGCTCGCGCGCATAGGCCGAGGCCTTCGCGAGCGCGATGCGGCCGATGCCGATGGCCTCGGCCGCCAGCAGCACGCGCTCGGGGTTCATGCCGTGCAGGATGTACTTGAAGCCCCGGCCCTCCTCGCCGATGCGGTCTTCGGCCGGGATCTCGAGCCCGTCGATGAACATCTCGTTGGAGTCGACGCAGTGGCGGCCCATCTTGTCGATCTTGCGGATGTCGACGTGGCGTCGGTCGAGGTCGGTGTAGAAGAGCGACAGCCCCCCGGAGCGGTCGCCCGCGGCCAGCTCCTCCACCGGCGTCGTGCGCGCCAGCAGCAGGATCTTGTCGGCCACCTGGGCGGTGGAGATCCACACCTTCTGCCCGTGCACGACGTAGCGGTCGCCCCGGCGCACGGCGCGTGTCTTCAGCTTCGTCGTGTTGAGGCCGGTGTTCGGCTCGGTGACGCCGAAGCACGACTTCACGCGGCCCGCGGCCATCGGCGGCAGCATGCGGCGCTTCTGGTCCTCGGTGCCGAACACGACCACCGGCATCAGCCCGAAGACGTTGATGTGGATGCTGGAGGCGCCGCTCATGCAGGCGCCCGATTCAGCCACCGCCTGCATCATCACCGCCGCCTCCTGCACGCCGAGGCCGGCGCCGCCGTAGGCCTCGGGGATGGCGAGGCCGAGCCAGCCGGCCTCGCCCATCGCGCGGTAGAAGGCCTCCGGGAAGACGCCGTCGATGTCGCGCTCGCGCCAGTACGACTCCGGGAACTGCGTGCACAGCTCCGTCACTGCGTTGCGGATTGACTCCTGCTCGGGTGTGAGGTCGAAGTTCATCGGCCGCTCGTCATCGACCCGTCCATTGCGGCGCGCGCTTCTCGGCGAAGGCGCGCGGGCCCTCCTGCGCGTCGTCGGAGAGGTAGACGCTCTCGAAGAGCGGATAGGCGGCGCGCAGCGCCGCCGAGCGGCCCATCTCGGTGGAGAGATAGACGAGTTCGCGCGCGGCCTTCACGGTGAGCGGCGCGTTGGCGGCGATCGTCTTCGCCATCGCCAGCGCCGTCTCGCGCAGCTGTGCCAGCGGCACGACGGCGTTGACGTAGCCGAGCGCGTGCGCGCGCTGCGCCGACATCGGCGTGCCGGTGAGCAAGAGTTCCATCATCACGCGCTGCGGCAGCATGTGCGCCAGCGGCGCCGCCCACGGCATGCCGCGGCCGACCTTGGCCTCGGTGATGCCGAACAACGCGTTCTCGCTCGCCACGCACAGGTCGCACATCTGCGCGAAGAGGAAGCCGCCGGCGTAGGCGACGCCGTTGACGGCGGCGATCACCGGCTTGTCCAGCTTCACGACGTCGCCGAGCACCGGGAACATGTCGCGCGGCGGCACGCGCAGCTGCGTGGCGGCGGCGACCTTGAGATCCATGCCGGCGCAGAAGGCCTTGTCGCCGCTGCCGGTGAGGATGCCCACACGCAGCGTGTCGTCCTCGGCCAGCCGTTGCCAGGCGCGGCGCAGGCCCTCGATGACGCCGGCGTTGATGGCGTTGCGCGCCTCGGGGCGGTCGATCGTGGCGATGCCGACGCCGTCGACCACCTCGAAGCGCACTTCGTCGGTCAGGTTCATGCGAGGTCCTTCCAGGTTTCGCGTGCTTCGCGCAGCAGGCGCTCGCGGTGCTCGGGAGGGGCGATGGCCACCATCGCCTTCACGCGCTCGCGCACGCCGCGGCCGCGCAGCCGCGCCACGCCGTGTTCGGTGGCGATGACGTCGACGTCGCTGCGCGGCGTGGTCACCGGGCCCGAGAGGCGGCTGACGATCTTCGATTCGCCCTGCCGGCCCGCCGCCGGCAGCGCCACGATCGAGATGCCACCGGCCGACTGCGCCGCGGCGCGCACGTAGTCGACCTGGCCGCCGACGGCGCCGATGTGGTCGCTGCCGATCGCCTCGGCGTTCACCTGGCCGGTGAGGTCCACCTCGAGCGCCGAGTTGATCGACACCAGGTTCTTCAGCCGCGCGAGCACGCCGAGCGCGTGCGTGTGGCTGGTCGGGCAGAGGCGGATCTGCGGGTTGCGGTGCGCGAAGCGGTACAGGCGCTGCGCGGTGCCGAACAGCACCCCGCTGACCGTGATGCCCTCGTCCAGGCCCTTGTGCGCGTTACTCACGGCGCCGCGCTCGATGAGGTCGACCACCGAGTCGCCGATCATCCCGGAGTGGATGCCGAGGTCGCGCCGGTCGGCCAGGCTCGCGAGGATGGCCTCCGGCACGGCGCCGATGCCCACCTGCAGCGTCGCGCGCTCCGGGATCAGGTCCTGCAGGTGCGTGGCGATGCGCCGCTCGGTCTCGCCGAAGGCGGCGGTGGGCAGTTCCAGCGGCGGCCGGTCGGTCTCGATGGCCACGGTGAAGTCGGCTTCGGTGAGCAGCCGGTCGCAATGCGACCACGGCACCTGCCGGTTGACCTCGGCGATGACGACGCGCGCTCGCTCCATCGCCGCGCGCACGTAGTCGTTGACGAGGCCGAGGCTGTAGCGCCCGTGCTCGTCGGGCGGGCTCACCTGCAGCATCACGACGTCGGCGCGGATGGTGCCGTCGCCGAGCAGCGGCGCGACAGCCGAGATGTGGCACGGAATCGGGTCCAGCACGCCGGCGCTGGCCAGCTTGCGCAACGTGCCGATGCCGCCGATGCCCGAGAAGCGCAGGTGGTCGGCGTGCTCGGGCTGGAAGGTGCGCGAGAAGCCCGAGCCGAAGAAGACGCTCGCGCCGCTGTACGCCGCACGCTGCTGCACGAAGGCCTCGCCGAGGCTCAGCGCCTCGCCGCAGCCCTGCTGGAAGATCACGCCGTCGCCGGGGCGGACGTACTCCGCGAGGTCGAGGCCCGCCAGCGACACGGTGCGCATCAGGCCTCCGCGGCAGGCAGGGCCAGCACCTGCTGGGCGCGCTTGAGCAGCGGGCCGTCGATCATGCGGCCCTCGAAGTCGATGGTGCCGATGCCGCGCGCCGTGGCCTCGTCGTAGGCGGCGACGAGCCGGCGTGCGTAGTCGCGTTCCTCGGGCGTGGGCGAGAAGGCGCGGTGCGCGAGCTTCACCTGGCCCGGCGTGACGCAAATCTTGCCGTCGTAGCCGAGGTCGCGGCCGCGCGATGCATCGTCGAGGAAGAGCGCGTCGTTGCGGATGTCGACGACGGCCTGGTCGATGGCGACGCGGCCGGCGGCCTTGGCGGCCATCACCACCATCGAGCGTGCCACGTAGACCTCGTCGCCGCGTGCCGTGCGGCGGCCGCCGATGTCGGCGGCGTAGTCCTCGGCGCCGAAGTACACGGCACCCATCGCCGCCACGTGCTCGCACAGCGCCACGGCGTTGAGCACGCCGCGCACCGACTCGATGCCGCCGACGATCGTGCGCGGCCGCGCGCGCGGCGATGCGGCGTCGAGGCGGTCGATCCAGTGCAGCGCCGGGAAGGCCTGTTCGACCGTCTCGAGCTTGGGGATGACGACGCCGTCGACCTCGGTGGCGAAGGCCGCCTCGAGGTCGGCCAGGTAGTGCGGCGAGGCGGGCACGTTGACGCGCACGGTGAGCATCCCCTGCAGGCCGGCCGCGCGCACCTGCGCCACGGTGGTGGCCAACTGTTCGCGGGCGCGCACCTTCTCGGCCGGCGGCGTGCCGTCCTCCAGGTCGATGACGCAGCAGTCGGCCCCGAAGCGCGGGAACTTCAGCACCAGGTCGGGCCGGTTCGCGGGCGCGAAGAAGAGGGATCGGATCATGGCCGGGCCAGGGTAACGCCTATTGAAGAAGGTGTCCATTCGGATGCACTCTTTGTTCATCCTCGTGAATGGCCTCCGTCCATGCCGCCGCCCACTCCCCGTGATGCCGCCACCGTGGTGGTGGTGCGCGAAGGTGCCACCGGCATCGAGGTGCTGCTGCTGCAGCGCGCCGAGCGCGGCGACCACAACAGCGGCGCCTGGGTCTTTCCGGGCGGCCTCGTCGATGCGGCCGACCGCGCACGCGGAGAGCTCGCCTTCGCACGCGCCGCACTGCGCGAGTGCTTCGAGGAGAGCGGCATCCTGCTCGCCCGCGACGCGGCCGGCCGCTGGCCGGACCTGCCGGAAGCGGCGCGCGCCGAGCTCGCCGCGCTGCGGCCGGCGGTGGCCGAGGGCCGCGTGGCGATCGAGGACGTCTGCCGGCGCTTCGGCCTCGAACCCGCCTTCGACTCGCTGCACTTCATCGCGCACTGGCTCACGCCGGCCGCGCGCGCCAAGCGTTTCGACACGCGCTTCTTCCTCGCCGTGGTGCCGCCGGGCCAGCAGGCGCTGCACGACGCCGGCGAGACGACGGACCACATCTGGATGACGCCGGCCGAGGCGCTCGCGCCCGGCCACGCGCGCCGGCTGATGACGCCGACGCGGGCCACGCTCGAGACGCTCGGCGCCTTCGCCTCGGCTGCGGCGTTGCTGGAGTGGGCGGCGCAGCCGCGCGATGTGGAGTGCATCCTGCCACGCCTGGCGCTGGACCACACCGGCCAGCGGCCCGTGATGCCTCACGAGCCCGCCTACGACGAGGTGGGCCGGCTCGACCCCGAGGGGCGCGGCGAAGCCTGGTGCGTGCTGCGGCCGGACGTGCCGGTGGCGCTCGGCACGAGCCTCGTGCGCATCGTCGACGAGGGCGGGCTCAACCACTACCTCGTGGACGGCAACCCGGTCGACGGCTCCGAGCCGCGGCTCGTGCCCGCTGACCGCATCGTGATCGAGGGCGAGGCCGGTGCGCTGCCGCCGGACCTGCTGGCGTCGGCGGACTGGATCGCGCCACGGCGCGGTTTCCTGCGCCGCGTGAGACGCGAAGGCGCCTGATCACCGTTCCCGCGGGCGTAGGCCGTGGCGGGATCGGGCCGACGCGGTGCCCTGCTCCGCGAATGTCCTCTTTCGAGTGACCCGCTGCGCGTGTCACTCGAATGCCCCCTTGATTTCGCTGCGCAGGGCACCCCATCGGCCCGATCCAGCACCCCTGGTGGCGGTCCACCAAGGGGCACGCCACTGCCGGTGCACGCCGAGGACGCCGGGTGGTCGGCGCAGCGAAATCAAGGGGGCATCGGGGGGACACGCGAAGCGGGTCCGCCCGAAGAGGACATTCGCGGAGCCGACCGCCCGGCGGCCTCGGCGCGCCACGGCCTGGGTACGCGAGGACCCGCGGCGCAGTGTCGCGCCGAGGACCAGTCCGAGGCCTCACAGGCCCGAGAAATCCGGCTTGCGCTTCTCGACGAACGCGTTCACCGCCTCCACGTGCTGCGGCGTCTTGTGCGCCAGCGCCTGCAGGCTGGCCGAGAGCTCCAGCAGCGGCCCGAAGTCGAGCCGCTCGCCTTCGCGCAGCAGCTTCTTCGCCAGCCGCAGCGCGACGCCCGGGTTCTGCGCGATCTCGTCGGCCAGCGCCTCGGCCTCGGGCAGCAACCGCTCGTGCGGCACGACGCGCGAGACGAGGCCGATGCGCAACGCCTCGGCCGCGTCGAGCGTGCGGCCGGTGAACGACATCTCCGCCGCCGCGCTCTTGCCGACGACCCGCGGCAGCAGCCACGCGCCGCCGTCGCCGGGGATGAGGCCCACCTTCACGAAGCTTTCGGCGAACTTCGCGCGCTCGGAGGCGATGCGGATGTCGCACATCGTCGTGAGGTCGCAGCCGGCGCCAATCGCCGGGCCGTTGACGGCGCAGATGGCCGGCACCTCGAGCTGGTACACGGCCATCGCGAGGCGCTGCACGCCGTTGCGGTACCACTCGCGCAGTTGCGCCGGCGAGAGGCCGAACATCGTCTGCATGTCCTTCAGGTCGCCGCCGGCCGAGAACGCCGGGCCGGCGCCGGTGAGGATGACGGCACGCACCGACTCGTCGGCGTTGATGCGTGCGCAGGCATCGACGAACTCCTGCGGCGCCGTGTTGCCGGTGAGCACGTTGCGCGTGGCGGGCGAGTTCAGCGTCAGCGTGACGATGGGGCCGCGCTGTTCGTAGAGAAGGAAGGAAGTCATGGGTGGGCTCGCGTGCGCTCGGTGCGCGCTGGCGCGCGGGGTGGTCTGCGGAGGCTCGGCCGGTGGGCCTCAGGTTTCAGGCGGGCAGCAGCGCGCCACGCATGAAGTCGAGAGTAAGGGGCACGTCGGCCTCGAGCACGGCCTGCCCGAGCACGCGGTTCCAGGCCAGCTCGGAGCCATGCTCGGCTCGCCACGCGTGCAGCCGGCGCGTGTACAGCTGCAGGTCGAGCTCGGCAGTGATCCCGATGGCGCCGTGGATCGCATGCGCCATCGGCGCGACGATGCCTGCCGCCTCGCTGGCACGCGACTTGGCGACGGCGGCGCGCAGGCGGTCCGGCACGAGGCTCGCGTTGTCGCCCTGGCAGCCGATCTGCGCAGCCATGCGCGCCGCGGTCACCTGCTCGGCCATCACCGCCAGCTGGTGCTGGATGGCCTGGAACTTGCCGATCGGCCGCCCGAATTGCTCGCGTTGGTTGGCGAACGCGACGCTCAGCTCGAGCACGCGCTCCAGCGCGCCGGCGATCTGCGCCGACGTCACCACGGCAGCCAGCTCGCGCGGCAGCGCGTCGGGCCGGTCGTGGCCGAGCGCGCGCGCGGCCATCGTCATCGCCATCGGCACGGGCACCGCGTGCCGGCCCTGCAGCGCGAAGAGGTCGAAGGCGTCGGCGAGCCCCAGCCCGGCGCCGCCGCGGCTTTCGGGCACCAGGGCGTCGAGGTAGCCCGAACGCTCGAGCGCGCGCCACAGCGCCTCGGCCGAAGCGCCGCGCTCGATGGCGCGCACGACGGCCGGCGGGCACTCGTCGGCGAGCAGCCGGTCCAGCGAGGCGGCGAACTCGTTCATCGCCGGCTCCCGCGCAAACGCAGCGCGTCGGTCATCGAAACCTCGGTTATCGCGAAGGGGGTCACCGGAACCTCGTTCATCGCAACCCCAGGCCGCGCGCGATCATGCCGCGCAGCACCTCGCGCGTGCCGTCATGCAGCGAGAAGGTCGGGGCGAAGTGGGTGACGTAGGCGAGCGTGCGCTGCAGCTCGGCCGGTACCGGGCCTTCGCTGGCGCCGAGCTGGTCGGCGATGGCGCTCGGCATCAGCTGCTCGAACTCCGTGCCCAAGTCCTTCACGAGCGCCGCCTCGGTGGCAGGGCTCTCGCCGGCCGCCAGGCGCGCCGTCACCGCCACCGACATCGAACGCAGCGTGGCCAGGTGCGCGACGAGCCGCCCGGCCAGCGCCACGGCCGCGTCGTCCGCCGCCCCGCCGGCGCGCCGGCGCGCCCGCAGGTGCGCGAGCCACGTGTCGAGCAGCACGATGCTCGAATACAGCCGCTCCGGCCCGCTGCGCTCGAACGCCAGCTCCGCCGTCACCTGCTGCCAGCCCGCGCCCTCGTCGCCGACCAGTGCGTCCTCGGGCAGTTCGACGTTGTCGAAGAACACCTCGCAGAAGTGGCGGTCGCCGGTCAGGTCCTCGATCGGGCGGATCGTGATGCCGGGCGTGCGCAGGTCGAACAGCAGCTGCGAGAGGCCCTTCTGCCGGTCCTCCGGCTGGCCCGAGGTGCGCACGAGCGCGATCATGTAGTGGCAGTGGTCGCCGTTGGTCGTCCAGATCTTCTGGCCGTTCAGGCGCCAGCCCCCGGCGCCGCTTCCCGTGCGCGTCGCGCGCGTGCGCACGCTCGCGAGGTCGGAGCCGACCTGCGGCTCGCTCATGCCGATCGCGAAGAAGCTCTCGCCGCGGCAGATGCGCGGCACGTGGAAGCGCTTCTGCGCCTCGCTGCCGTAGCGCAGCAGCATCGGCGCGCTCTGGCGCTCGGCGATCCAGTGCGCCGAGACGGGCGCGCCGCGCGCCAGCAGTTCCTCCACGAGCACGAAGCGCGCGAAGGCGTCGCGGCCGCCGCCGCCGTACTCGGCCGGCAGCGCCAGGCCGATCCAGCCGCGGCGTCCGAGCTCGCGGCTGAAGCCGGCGTCGAAGCCCAGCCACGAGCGCGCCCGGCGGTCGGCCGGCACGCCGGCGAGTGCCTCGTCGAGGAAGGCTCGCACCGGCGCGCGCAGGGCCTCCGCCTCGGGCGGCAGCGGCTGCAGCGGCAGCGCGCCGATCACGTCACTTGCCCGCCAGGCCCGCCTTGAAGGCGTTGAGCACCTCGGTGCCGCCCTTGCCGCGGCGGTCGAGGGTCTGCGCCCACTCGGTGGCCACCTCGGCGGCGGCGGCCTCGAGCGCGTCCTGGTCGGCCTTCGACAGCGGCGTGAGCTTCACGCCGACGGCCTTCGTCTTCTCGATGTCGCCGGCCTCGTCCTTCTCGACCTGCCGGCAGACGCTCTTCGTCAGCTCCTCGCCCATCGCCATCAGGTCCTTCTGCAACGCCGGCGGCAGCGACTGGAAGCGCTTCTCGCTGATGACCCAGTTGGCGACGAACGAGCCGAAGTTCGAGCCGATCGTGCCGGTCTTCGAGAGCTTGTCGATCTCGTAGGGCGCGAGGCTGTTGAACGGGAACAGCACGCCGTCGATGGTGCCGCGCGAGAGCGATTCGTAGACCTCGGGCGTGGGCATCAGCACCGGCACGGCCTTGAGCTTCTTCAGCAGCAGTTCCTTCGCCGAGCCCGAGGCGCGGATCTTCATGCCCTCGATCTCCTTCAGGTTCGCGAAGGGCTTGCGCGTGATCACCTGGTAGGGCGGCAGCACGATCGTGAAGATCAGCCGCACGCCGTTGGGCGCGAACTCCTTCTTGTCGAGCAGGCCGCCCGGCTTGGCGAGGTTGAAGTACGCCAGCGTCGCCTGGCACGAGCCCTGGAAGGGCAGCGGCAGCTCGGAAACCACCGAAGTGGGCATCTTGTCGGAGACGAAGCCCGGCGCGACGTAGGCGATGTCGATCAGGCCCGACTGCGTCAGCGAGAGAAAGTCCTTGGCCTTGCCCATCTGCTCGGCCGGGTAGTACTCGAACTCGAAGCCCTTGGCCGCCGGGTTGGCCTTCAGCCGCTCCATCATCGGCGTCGTGAAGTACTTCGGCAGGTAGTGGCCGACCGGGAACGAATCGGCGATCTTGATCTTCGTCTGGGCCGATGCGGCACCGGCCGTGCCGAGCACGGCCAGCGCCAGGAGGGAAGCGCGCAGCAGGGTCATGGTCGTCTCCTCGTTGAGAGTGGGCGCGGAAAGTGGGGGCGATCTAGGGTGCCATCTTGGACGGCAGCCACAGGATGATCTGCGGGAAGGCCACCAGCACCGCGACGAGCAGCAGGTGGCTGAACACGTGCGGCCAGACGCCGCCGAAGATCTCGCCGAGCGGCCGCTTCGCGTAGCGCGCGACGACGAAGACGTTGAGCCCCACGGGCGGCGTCACGAGGCCGACCTCGGCCATCAGGATCACGACGACGCCGAACCACACCGGGTCGAAGCCGAGCGCCTTGATGACCGGCAGCACGATCGGCACGGTGAGGATCAGGATCGCCACCTGGTCCATCAGGCAGCCGAGCACGAGGTAGCCGAAGAGGATGAGCGCCAGCACGACCCAGCGCGAGACGTCGAGCGCGCTGATCCAGGCCACCAGCGCCTGCGTGCTCTGGGTAAGGGTGAAGAAGTAGCCGAAGACCTTGGCGCAGACGATGATCATGATGATCATGCAGCTCGCGTGGGCCGCGTGCACCAGCGCCTTCGCCATCGCCGCGCGCGTGACCTTGCGCTCCCACAGTGCGATGAGGAACGCGCCGAACGCGCCCAGCCCCGAGGCCTCGGTGGGCGTGGCGACGCCGGTGTAGATGACACCGGTGACGGCCATGAAGAGGAAGACCATCGGCCCGACGACGCGCAGCGCCGCCAGCTTCTGGCGCAGCGTGTAGGCCTGGCCGCGCGGGGCCGAGCTCGGGTCGATCATCACCAGGACCCAGACCGTGCCCATGATGACGCCGGTGACCAGGATGCCCGGGATGACGCCGCCGATCAGCAGCGCGCTGATGCTGACGTCGGCGATGATCCCGTACAGCACGAGCGCGATCGACGGCGGGATCAGCATCGCCAGCGTGCCCGAGATCGCGACCACGCCGCCGGCGAGCTTGGGCTCGTAGCCCTGCTTCAGCATGGCCGGCATCGTGGTGGAGGACAGCGTGGCCGCCGAGGCCGTGCTCGAGCCCGAGATCGCACCGAACCCGGCGCCGGCGAGCGCCGTGGCCATGCCCAGGCCGCCGGGCACGCGGCCGACCCAGGTGGCGGCGGCCTTGAACAGGTTGTCGGCGACGCCGCTCATGATGACGAACTCGGCCATCAGGATGAACAGCGGCACCGAGATCAGCTCGTACGACGACGCGGTGGAAAGCGGCGCGGTCGACAGCACGCCGTTCACGGCGTCCAGGCCGCCCACCAGATAGAGCCCCAGCGAGCCGGTGAAGGCGAGCGTGAGCGCCACCGGCATGCCGATGGCCAGCAGGCCGAACAGCAGCGCCACGACGAGGGCGGCGGTCATTCGGCGCCCTCCTGGGTGCCGGAGATCGGCGGCAGTTCCTTGAACCGGCGGCCGGTCGCGAGCGTGCCGATGTAGCCCGCCGCGTGCAGCGCCAGCCGCAGCGTCAGCATGCCGAAGCCGATGGGGAAGACGATGCTGACGGTCCACGAAGGGACCGCCAGGCCGCTGCTCGCCTCGGCCGCCGTGCGCATCTCGAGCAGCGTCTTGCCGGCCGCCAGCCAGGTGGCATAGCCGAACACCGGCACCGCCAGCGTCATCGCGATCGCCTCGAACACGTAGCGCGTCGTGCGCCCGACGTAGTTGTGCAGGATGTCCACCGCTACGTGCCCGTGTGCCCTCAGCGTGTGCGAGACGGCGAGGAAGAACAGCCCCGGCATCAGGTAGTTGTTGATGACCTCGTACGACCAGGCGATGGGCGCGTTGAAGAGGTAGCGGCGGCTGACGTCGGCCACCACCAGGCACATCAGCAGGAACAGCATCGCGCAGCCGACGGCGACGAGCACGCCGTCGACGGCGTCGATCCAGCGCCGCAGGCGTCGGTAGGCGGCCGGGGCCTCGGTGCTCATCGGGACTCCCGGGCCGCGCCGGCCCCCCGGGCGATGCCGGCCTCGACCAGGTGGCCGATCTCGGCGTCGGTCAGCCCGGCCTCGCGCAGTACCTCGGCGGTGTGCTCGCCGAGATTGGGCGCGAGGCGCGCCTCGTCCGGCACGTGCACCTGCCAGCGAGGCGCCGGGCGCATCGAGCGGATCGGGCCTTCGGTCGGGTGCTGCACCGGCTGGAAGAAGCCCGTGGCCTGCAGGTGCGGGTCGCCGAGGATGCTGTGCAGGTCGTGCATCGGCATGAAGGGCACGTCGGCCGCCTCGAGCAGCTGCATCCACTCGGCCGTGGTGCGCTGCTCGAACACGCCGGCGAGCCAGCCGTAGACGTGGTCGATGTGCCGCGAGCGCACGCTGAACGTGGCGAAGCGCGGGTCTTCCTGCAACAGCGACTCGCGGCCGATGCCCTTGAGGAAACCTTCCCACTGCTTGTCGTTGTAGACGAGCGCGCAGATGTAGCCGTCCTTCGTGCGGTAGGGCCGGCGCTCGGGCGAGAGCTGGCGCGGGTAGCCGCCTTCGTCCAGCGGCGGGTCGAAGGTGAGGCCGGCGAGGTGGTCGCCGAGCACGAAGCCGACCATCGTCTCGAACATCGGGATGTCGACGCGGTCGCCGCGGCCGGTGCGCTCGCGCGCGAGCAGGCTGGCGAGGATGGCGCCGACCGCCGTCTGCCCGACGATGCGGTCGGCCACCGCCGTGGGCACGTAGCGCGGCACGCCGCCCGAGGCGCGCGCGATCAGGTGCGGCAGCGTGGCCGCGCCCTGGATCAGGTCGTCGTAGGCCGGCCGGGCGGCGTAGGGGCCGTCCTGGCCGAAGCCGAAGAGGCCGGCGTAGACGAGGCGCGGGTTGATCGCGCTGACGGTCTCGAAGTCGAGCCCGAGGCGCGCCATCGCCTGCGGCCGCACGTTGTACATCAGCACGTCGGCGCCGACGAGCAGGCGCTTCAGCGCCTGCACGCCCTCGGCGTGCTTCAGGTCGAGCACGACGCTGCGCTTGCTGCGGTTGGCGTTCAGGAAGATGGCGCCCATGCCGTCGTGCCGGGCCGGGCCGATCTGCCGCACCAGGTCGCCGGCCGGCGCCTCGATCTTCACGACGTCGGCGCCCATGTCGCCCAGCGCCTGCGAGGCGAACGGGCCCATCAGCACCGACGTCATGTCGATGATGCGGATGCCGTGCAGGGGTCCCATGTGGCTCCGACTATTCATCCCTGTGGACAATTCATCCATAGGGGAAACCACATTTCGACGCCGCGCCGCGCCATGTCAGGCTAGGCGCCTCCGAGCAGCGGGAGGCGCGGGGCGGGGGCCTGCAGGCGCCTGTTCACGAGCACGCACAAGAACTCCATGCCGAAGACGAGCGACCGCACCGCCGCCACGCCGGGCCGCGCCCTCGCCGTGCTGGCGCTGTGCTTCTTCTTCAACTTCGTCTCGCGCGGCATCGGCGACACGTTCCTCGTCTTCCTGCTGCCGCTGCAGCAGGAGTTCGGCTGGGCGCGGGCGCAGATGACGAGCATCTACTCGGTGCTGATGCTGGTGGCGGGGCTCGCGGCGCCGGCCGCCGGCTGGGTCTTCGAGCGCCACGGCCCGCGCGTGCTCTACGCGGGCGGCGTCGGGCTGCTCGCCGCGGGCCAGCTGATCGCCAGCCAGGCCGGCTCGCCCTGGCAGTTCTACGTCGGCCTCGGCCTCTTCGGCGGCCTGGGCAGCGCCGCGCTCGGCATGGTGCCGGCGGCGGCGCTGCTCAGCTGGTGGTTCACGTCCCGGCTGTCCACGGCCATCGGCGTGGCCTACTCGGCCTTCGGTTGCGGCTCGCTCGTGCTGGTGCCGCTCTCGCAGGCGCTCATCGAGGCGCAGGGCTGGCGCCCGACCTACCTCACGCTGGGCGCCGGCCTCGTCGGGGTCGGCCTCCTCGCGCTCGTGCTGCCCTGGCGTGCCATCACCGCCCCGCGGCCGGCCCGGGCCCCGGCCGGCGCGCCGGGCACGGCGGCCGCCCGGCCGCTGCGCGCGGCGATGGCGCAGCCGCGCTTCTGGCTGCTGGTGCAGGTGATGTTCTTCACCGCGCTCGGCATGTACCTCGTGCTGCCGCAATCGGTGGCCTACCTCATCGACACCGGCTTCACGCCGCTGCAGTCGGCCACGGCCGTCGGCGCCGCGAGCATGCTGTCGATCGCGGGCGTGTCGGGCTCCGGCTGGGTGTCGGACCGCTTCACGCACCGCCGCGCGGCCACGGTCAGCTTCGTCGGCACGGCGCTGGGCATCGGCATGCTGCTGGCGCTCACCTACCGCGCCAGCGAGTGGCTGCTCGTCGGCTACGTGCTGCTGTTCGGCATCTGCCAGGGCGCGCGCGGGCCGGTGGTGGCCAGCCTCAGCGCCAAGCTGTTCGCCGGGCAGGGCCAGTCCACCGTCTACGGCGCGATCTATGCGCTGATGTCGCTGGGCATGGCCTTCGGCACGCTGCTGTCGGGCGCGTTGCATGATTGGACCGGCGGCTACCGCGCCGGCTTCGCGCTCGCGCTGGTGTGCATCGCGCTCGCCGCCGCGCCGTTCTGGCTGTCACAGGGGCAGCTGGTGCCCGCGGCCTCCCGTCCCCTACCTCGACAAAGCCCGACACCGTGAACGTCAAGCAAGCGGCCAACGTGCTCGAGCTGCTCGAGTACTTCGCAGAGCACCGGCAGCCGGCGAGCCTCGCCGACATCGCGCGCCACTTCGACTGGCCGCGCTCGAGCACGTTCAACCTGCTCGGCACGCTCGCCTCGCGCGGGTTCCTCTACGAACCGGTGGCGCGCGGCGGCTACTACCCCTCGCCGCTGTGGAGCGGGCTCGTGCGGCAGATCGAGAGCGCCGACCCGGTGCCGATGCAGCTGCACCAGCTGCTGGAGGCGCTGCAGCACAAGACCGGCGAGACCGCGGTGCTGGCCGCCGCCTCCGGCGCCTTCGCGGTGTTCGTCGACTCGGTGGAGTCGTCGAACGCCGTGCGCTACGCGGCGCGGCCCGGCAAGATGGTGCCGCTGCACGTCACGGCCACCGGCCGCGCGCTGCTGTCGCAGATGAGCGCGGCCGAGCGCGCGAAGGTGCTGCGCCGCGCCGCCTTCGAGCGCTACACCCCGACCACGCTGATGAGCGTGGCGGCGGTCGAGAAGGAGATCCGGCGCTCGCTGGAGCGCGGCTGGTTCGAGGGCAATGGCGAGTTCACCGCCGACCTCGGCGGCGTGGCGCTGCCGCTGGCGATGCCGCACCGGCAGTTCGCGGTGCTCGTCGCCGGCCCGATGTTCCGTCTGCGGGACCGGGCGGCCGAGCTCGCCGCGGTGCTGCGCGCCGAGGTGGCGCTGCACCTGGGCGACAAGCGCGGCGCCGAGGCCTCCGACGGCGGTGCGGCGGGCGGCAGCCGTGCGGCCCCGAAGGCGGCCGACACCGCGGCCAGGCGTGCCCCGGCGAGGGGGGCCGGCGGAACGCGGCCGTCCCGACGCTGACGCGAGGACGACAGCGCCGTTGCACGAGCGCGTGCGGCTCGCCCGCACTTGGCGGTGGCGTGGCCAGCGTGCCTGAGCTCGCCGGTCCGCCCGTTGACGCGTGTCAACGCCGCCCTGGCGTCCGAGTCGCGATACTGCGTCGAAACGGCGGCGGGAGGGTGCGCCTGTGCAATCCACAGCGCTGGAACGACGGTGACCGGCATTGCCGATGTGAAGGGCAGGAACGCCGCCGCCGATGCGGCGATGGCGCGCGTGATCGGCGCCGAGCGTGAGGCGCGCGGCTCGATCGAGCAGGCGCGGGCCGAGACGGCCGAGATCGCCGAGCGCTCACGCCACTGCGCTCGCGCGATGGCCGAGCGCGTCGAGCGCCGCATCCGCTGCGTGACGCAGGCTTTCGAGCGCGACCTTGCCGTGCGCCTGGCCGAGATCGAGGCCCAAGGTGCCGCACTGGACCAGGCGCCGCCGCTCACCGCCGACGAACGTGCTGCGCTGCAGGCCGCGGTCACGGTGCTGGCACGTCAGCTCGCCGGGGTGGCGCCTTGATCGAATGCGGCAGCCTCGAGTACGCGCATGCCAGGCTGCATGCCCGCCACGGCCAGCGGCTGGACGCGGCGGCATGGCGGCGCATCGAGGTGATGCGCGACTTCGCGCAGCTGCTGGAACTCGCGCGCGGCACCGCACTGCAGCCCTGGCTGGTCGGCATCACGGCCGACAGCGATGTGCATCGGGTCGAGGCGGTGCTGCGCCGGCACTGGCGAGCGCTCGTCGACGAAGGGGTGGCCTGGATGCCTGCCGAGTGGCAGCCGGCGCTCGCCTGGTGCGCGCTGCTGCCCGAGCTCGCGCTGCTGCAGCACCTGGCCCGCGGCGGCGCGCCGGCGGCGTGGATGGAGCACGACGAACGCTGGCGCGCGCTCTGCGCGGCGCCGCCGGCGGCGCGGCAGGCCGTGCTCGCGGCAGGGCCGGCGGCGGACCTGGCCGGCGCGTGGCCACTGCCGCAGTCCCTGGGCGCGGCCTGGCTGGACGCCTGGCAGCGCCGCCTGCCGCGGCCGCTCGGCGATGCGCAGGACATGCTGGCTCGGCTGGTGCAACTGCTGATCGAACATCGCCGGGCGTTTGCCGAAGCGGAGCCGAGCCAGGGCTGGTTGCTGCGCAGCGCGCTGCAGGCCAGGCTGACCCTGCTGCTGCGCCGCGCGGCGCTCGAGCCCGCAGCGGTGTTCGCCCATCTCGCGTTGTGCGCGCTCGACCTCGAGCGGCTGCGCGCCGAACTGCTGCGGCGAGCGCTTTTCCGACGCTGGAAGGCGGCCTGATGCTGCGTCCGCTGCCGGCCCGCTGGTTCGAGATCCTCGCGGCGCGCGACGACGCGACGCTGGTGCTCGAAGCCCTGGCACGCACGGGCGCGGTCGAACTGGAGCCGCGCGCCAGCGTGGGGCTGCCGGCCGCGCTTGGCGACGTGATGCCGCTGCTGGCGCAGTACGCCGAGCTGTCGGCCCGCCATCAC
>Ga0073934_10002699_pt1 | contig 35640 bp, 35 predicted proteins | sample LarsenN4metaG_FD_76834 | JGI IMG/M metagenome (GOLD analysis project Ga0073934, IMG submission 76834) | Hot spring sediment bacterial and archeal communities from British Columbia, Canada, to study Microbial Dark Matter (Phase II) - Larsen... ... | reverse complement strand
GGCCCGCCGGAGTTCCTCGATCCTCCGGCGGCCGGCCGCCTTGGAGCGCGTCACATCTCTATTCTACGCACCGCCGGCCATGGCCGGAACGATGGAGACGTCCGCCGGCTCGGGGACCGGCGTAGCCAAGCCCTCCCGGAACCGGATGTCCTCATCGTTGACGAAGATGTTGATGAACGCGTGGACGGCGCCGTCCCCATCCACCAGACGCGCCCGGATGCCGGGGAACTGCCGTTCCAGGTCGTCGACGACTTCTGCCAGGGTCCGCCCCGCCGCCTGGACGACGCGGGCGTTGTTGGTCAGCGCGCGCAGCGGCGTGGGGATCCGAACCTGGGCCATGCGACCCCTCCTCCCTGCGGGGACGGCAGGCCCGGCGCGCCGCGGGGGCGGGCCGGGCCCAGGTCCCGTGTGATCATGCGAGCACCCGGTCAAGGACGTGCCGCTCGAAGTCGCGGAGCCCCGCGCCGATGGTGACCGCCGGGGCGAGCGCGCCGTCGAGGGCTTCGACCGTCTTCAACCCGGTGCCGGTGATGTAGGCGACGACGATCTCCTCAGCGCCGACGGCCCCGCGGGCGGCCAGCTCGCGCAGCACGGCCACGGTCACGCCCCCGGCGGTCTCCGTGAAGATCCCTTCGGTCTCGGCCAGCAGCGTGATGCCCTCCACCATCTGGGCGTCGGAGACGGCGAGCACGGTGCCGCCGGTCTCGCGGGCGATCCGCAGCACGTACCGCCCGTCGGCCGGATTCCCGATGGCGAGCGACCGCGCGATGGTCTGGGGACGGACGGGCCGCACCTGCTCGGCGCCGTCGGCGAACGCCGCGGCCACCGGTCCCGCTCCCGCCGCCTGCGCGCCGTGCACAGCGGTGCGGACCTCCTCGAGGACGCCCACGCGACGCAGCTCGTGCAGGCCCTTGTGGATCTTCACCAGCAGGCTGCCGGAGGCGACGGGCACGATGACGTGGTCCGGCGCCCGCCACCCCAGCTGCTCGGCGACCTCGAAGCCCAGCGTCTTGCCTCCCTCCGCGTAGTACGGCCGGAGGTTCACGTTGACGAATGCCCAGCGATGCTCCTCGGCGATCTCCGCGCAGAGGCGGTTGACGTCGTCGTACGTCCCGTCGACCTCCACCAGCGTCGGCGCGTAGGCCCCGCTGGCGACGACCTTGCCCCGTTCGAGACCGCGCGGGATGAAGACGACGGCGCGCAGCCCCGCGCGCGCGGCGTGCGCCGCCACGGCGTTGGCCAGGTTGCCCGTCGACGCGCAGGCCACCACCTCGAAGCCGAACGCCCGCGCCGCGGCGATCCCCACGCCGACGACCCGGTCCTTGAACGACCACGTGGGATTCACCGAGTCGTTCTTGAGATAGAGCCGGCGCAGGCCGAGCCGCTCGCCGAGCCGGGTGGCATGCTGCAGGGGCGACCATCCGGGCTGCAGGTCGATCTCGGGCACGCGGGCGACGGGCAGCAGCGGCTCGTAGCGCCACATCGAACGCGGGCCCGAGGCGAACCGCTCGCGCAGGGACTGCGCGGCCAGCGCCGCATAGTCGTAGACGACCTCCAGCGGCCCGAAGCACCGCAGGCACACGTAGATGGCTTCCATCGGGTACAGCGTGCCGCACTCGCGGCAGCGCAGGGTGCCGTCCCCCATCGAGTCCCTCCTCAGGTCACCGTCGCCCCGTCGGCGTCGATCCGCAGCGTATACGCCCGGGCCGCGCCTCCGGCGTCCCGGAAGGCGCGGATCATGGCCTCGCCTACCACGGCCGCCCGCTCCACCGGCGCCGGCGCGACGATCGACGGGCCCGAGCCGGCAAGCGCCGCTCCATACGCCCCCGCCGCGCGGGCCGCCTCGAAGACCGCCTGCATCCCCGGCACCAACGGCCGGCGGTAGGGCTGGTGCAGCGCATCTTCCATTGCACTTGCCAGGAGGTCCATCCGTCCGGTGAGGAGCGAGGCGACCAGCGCCGCGGTGCGCGCGACGTTGCCCGCCGCGTCGGCGAAGGGCACGACCGCGGGAAGCCTGCGCCGCGCCTCCTCGGTGGAGACCGGGAACCCGGGGACGGCCACGACCAGCGCGGCCTCCCAGGCGGGCGTCAGCCGGGTGTAGGCCACCGCGGGAGCGGCGGGGCCGCCCGAGAAGCCGCAGACCACGGCGCCGCCGAACAGGGCGGGGGCGACGTTGTCGGGATGGCCCTCGAACCCCACGCCCAGACGGAGGATGATGTCCGCCTCCAGCGGCCGGCCCAACGCGGCGTTGGCGGCCACCATCCCGCCGACGATCGCCGCCGCGCTGCTGCCCAGACCGCGGGCCAGCGGGATGTCGTTGCGGCAGCGGATGTGGAACGTCTGCCTCCGGCCAGCCGCGCCGGCTACGGCGGCGGCGGCCCGGTGGACGAGGTTGCGGTCATCGAGGGGCAGCTCGCCTTCTCCCTCTCCGTGCACCTCGACCCATGCGGTAGCGGCCGGCTCGAGCTCCACCGTGTTGTACAGCGATACGGCGAGGCCCAGCGCGTCGAACGCAGGACCCAGGTTGGCGATCGTCGCCGGGACGCGGACGGTGACCACGCGCATCCTCCTACAAACAACACACCCCTCCAATTCCTGGAGGGGTGCGACCCTCTCTTATCTCTCGGAATTGGCCCGCAGGAGTTGGCACCTGGCCGTCCAGGTTGCCGGGGGTCATCGGGCCCGTCCCTCACCCACTCTCGATAAGAGCGACTATGCAATTGTCCTTCTATATATCACGGGCCTCCGGTGCCGTCAAGGTTCAGGCCGCGACCCCCGCGACCCGCGGGGGACGGCCAGCCCTGCCGCGCGCAGCAAGTGCGGGGTGGAGCTCGAGCGGACCCGGCGCACCCCCACGCGCATCACCTCACGCGGCCGCTCCGCCGCGCGGCCGCGGATGCCGGTGACGCGGAGACGCCGCACCTGTGGGCCGGCGGGGGACTCCGGTCCGCGGAAGCGCGGCCGGCGGGCGGCGGGGATTCCGGTCCGCGGAAGCGCGGCCGGCGGGCGGCGTGGTGGCGCGCCTCGTGCGCGGCGCGCGCCGTACGGGCCCGAGTAATTGACACCGCCGCGGGACGGATGCTACGCTCGGCGAGACAGGTAAGACGCCGCAAGACGCCGTTATCTGTACGTTCTATCAGAAAGGAGTCCCCGCAGCATGGCTACAGGTACTGTGAAGTGGTTCAACGCGGAGAAGGGCTATGGCTTCATCTCCGTGGAGGGCGGCAAGGACGTCTTCGTCCATTACAGCGCCATCCAGGCGGACGGCTTTCGCACCTTGCAGGAGGGTCAGCAGGTCCAGTTCGACGTCGTCGACGGCAAGAAGGGCCCGCAGGCCGCGAACGTCGTCCCGCTCTAGATCCCACCCACTCGACGCCGCTCAGAGGCCCGCCGGGAATCCCCGGCGGGCCTCTTCCTTGGCGATCGCGCCGGGCCGGTTCTACCGGCAGAGCGCCGCCGGCCGCAGGAGAACCCGCACGCTCCTGCGGAATGGAAGGGCAGAGTCATGGATCTGGCCGGCCTGGTGAGGCTGCTCTTCCAGGCGTTATACATCCTGCTCATCGTCCGCGTGGTCTTGAGCTGGCTGCCCGGACTGGGCCAGGACCATCCCGCGGTGGACTTCGTGTACCGGGCGACGTCACCGCTGTTGGCGCCCATCCGCCGGGTCATGCCGCCCGTGGGCGGGCTCGACCTGTCGCCCCTGGTGGCGATCCTGCTTCTCACCCTCGTGCAGTCGCTGGTGATGAGCCTGCTGGAAGGCGCCATGCTCTACTAACCGCGATACCGGAGGAGCGCGCCGGAGGGGGTGGAAACAGTGTCGGTGCAAGCGTATGTGCTGGTGCGGACCATGCCCGGCCAGGCGGGAGAGGCCCTGGCGCACATCGCGCGGATCCCCGGCGTGGTCGCGGGGCACGCGGTGACGGGGCCGACCGATATCATCGCCTTCGTCGAAGCCGAGACCATGGACGCCCTGGGGCGGCTGATCGTGTCGCGCATGCAGCAGGTCCCGGGCGTCACGCGCACGACCACCTGCGTCGTCACCCCCATGGCGGGATGACCGCGCACAGATGCGGGAGGTGAGTCCTCACACGGGCATGCTGGACCAGGTCTTGCAGGTCGCGATCCTCGTCTCCGACATGAAGAAGTCCTTCAACTTCTACTCCTACGTCCTCGGGCTCACGGCCATCACGAAATCCGACCGGGCCGTGGAGTTCCGCACCGACGGGCCGGTGCTGGCCATCAAGCCGCGGGGACAGACCCCGGCCGGCGCGACCACCCAGATCACCTTCCAGGTGGCCGACGTCGAGGTCACCTTCAACGAGGCGAAGCGGCGCGGGGCCCGCGTCATCGCCGCCCCGCGCACCGTGGATGCCGGACGCACCGCCCAGATCGCCGATCCGGACGGCAACATCATCGAGTTGTTCGAACCCGAAGCCTAGCACGCGCAGGGGGTACGGGGGATGACGCGCGTTCATCCCCCGCGCTCGATCAGGCCGGCCGCTCGTGTGGACGCGACATCGCGGGCAGCAGGAACACCGCCCCCAGCGCCACCACCGACAGGACGAGCGTCCAGGTCAGGGTCCGCTCGAGGCCGATCACGTCGCCCAGCGCGCCCACCGCGGTGAGCGACAGCCCGGCGGTCCCCCAGGCCAGCCCCATGACGATGCTGCTGGCCACGCTCGCCCGGTGCGGCATGAGCTCCTGCGCCATGACGATCGTCACCGCGGCGGACAGGTAGATGGCGATCCCGCCGGCCCCGAGAAAAACGTAGGCCCACGGCCCGTGGCTGCGGACGAAGAGAAGCAGCAGCGGGGTGCTCAGGATCAGCGACAGCGCCATCATCCGCCGCCGCCCGATGCGATCGGACAGCGTCCCCCCTGAGACCCCTCCCACGGCGCCGATGCCGCCGAACAGGAACACGGCCGCCCCACCGGCGACGATCGAGCCGCCCCGGCCGCTGAGCAGCAGCGGCAGAAAGGTCTGGTAGGCGGAGATCACGATGCTCCGCAGGACGACGATGAACCACAGCACCAGCAGCGGCCGCAGGGCCCCGGTGAGATCGCTGCGCAGGCTGACCGCGGCCGGGCGCACGGGCAGCTCGCGGCGCGGCGGGATCCACCGCCAGAGGAAGATCGCCGCGGCCAGGCCCGGGAGGGCCACCATCCAGGTTGCCTCCAGTCCGCGGGCGGCGACGACGACGGCGATGATCAGCGGGCCCAGCGCGTAGCCGAGCTCGCCGCCGGCGACGAAGAGCGAGAGCCCGGCGCCTTTGCGCCGCCCGCTGGCCTCACCGGCGGTGGAGGCGCCCTGCGGATGGAACGATGACGTGCCGGTGCCGGCCAGCAGCAGCAGGAGGATGAGGATGGTATAGGTCGGCGCGAGCCCGATGAGGCCCATGGCCGCGACGGTCAGCGCCGGCCCGGTGACGACAAAGATCCGGCGGCGCAGCCGGTCGGCGATGGCGCCGAACAGCGGCTGGGACATCGCCGCGGACGTCGTCAGCACGGTGGCGAGCAGACCCGCCAGGGCCAGCGAGAGATTGAAGCGGGAGACCACGAGCGGCAGCAGCGGCGCCAGGAACGCCACGAAGAAGTCGTTGAGGAAGTGGGCGAACGTCGCCGCCCACAGCGTGCGCGCGTCGATACCGTCGCCGCGCCCGGCCGCGCGCGGCGCCGCCTCAGTGACCGCGCGCATGGCTGAGCGTCGCGCCGTGGAGGAGCTCGACGAGGTGCAGCGCGGAGCGGCCGGCGCCGTGCTCGATCTGCTGCCGGCACGACACCCCCATGGCGACGACGGGTATGCCGGGCGGGAGCGCGCGCACCGCGGGCAGCAGGCGCCGCTCGCCGACGGCCATGGAGAGTTCGTAATGCTCCCGCTCGAACCCAAACGACCCGGCCATCCCGCAGCAGCCGGCATCCACCTCCTCGACCGTGTAGCCCGCGGCCTGGAGGACCTCACGGGCGGCCGCGGTACCGACCAGCGACTTCTGGTGGCAGTGCCCGTGGAACAGCACCGGTCCCGCCGCTGCGCCGTCCGCGAACGGCAGCGGAGCACGGCGGTGCTCGCGGGCCAGGAACTCGTCGATCAGCAGAGTGTGTCTGGCCAGCATCCGGGCATCGTCGCCCGGGACGAGATCGGGGACCTCGTCCCGGAAGGTGAGGATGCAGCTGGGCTCGAGCCCCACGATGGGGATGCCGTCCGCGGCCAGGGGCAGCAGCGCGGTGATGTTCCGCGCGGCCGCTCGGGCCGCCTGGCCGAGCAGCCCCTTGCTGATCATCGTCCGCCCGCAGCACCCCACCTCGGCCAGGCTGACGTCGTATCCGAGGCGCTCGAGCAGCTCGACGGCCGCGCGCCCGACGTGGGGGTAGTTGTAGAGCATGAACGTGTCCGGATACAGGGCGACCCGGCCGCGCGAGACCCCGGCTGGGCGGCGCGCGGCCCGGCGCGCCAGATGCGCTTTCCACCAGTGGAGGAATCCGTGGCGCGCGAACGGCGGCAGGGGGCGCCGGCGGTCCACGCCGCCGGCGACGTCCAGCATCCACCGCAGCGGCGGGAGGCCGCCGAGCCAGTTGGACAGCGGCGCCGCCGCGCTGCCCATCCGCGCCAGCGTACGGAAGTTGCCGAACGCCCAGGAGCGCACGGGCAGCCCGTGCGCCTGATGGTAACGGGCCAGGAACTCGTACTTCAGCTTGGCCATGTCCACGTTGGCCGGGCACTCCGCCTTGCAGCCCTTGCACTCCAGGCACAGGTCGAGCGCGTCGTAGAGGCGCCGGCCGGTCAGCTCCGCCGGCGGCAGGGCGCCGGAGAGCACCGCGCGCAGCAGCGTCGCGCGCCCGCGCGTGCTGTGCTCTTCCTCGCGCGTCACCATGAAGGAGGGGCACATCGTCCCGTCCGTCTTCTTCCGGCAGGCGCCCACCCCGCTGCACAGCTCGACCGCCGCGGCCATCCCGCCGTCCTTGGACCAGTCGAAGTACGTCGTCACCGGCACCGTGCGGTAGTCCGGCCCGTAGCGGAGCGCCTCGTCGATCGGCGGCCCGTCCACGATCTTCCCCGGGTTCATCAGCCCGGGCGGGTCGAAGGCACGCTTGAGCTCACGGAACGCGCCGTAGAGCTCGGGGCCGAAGAACCGCTCCACGAACCACGAGCGGACCAGCCCGTCGCCGTGCTCGCCGCTCATGGTGCCGCCGAACTCGATGACCAGCTCGCCCACCTCGCGGGCGACGGCCTTCATCGTCTCGATGTCCTGGCGCACCTTCAGGTTGATCAGCGGCCGGACGTGGATGCACCCCACGCTGGCGTGCGCGTAAAAGGCGGCCCGGATGCCCCGCGCGTCGAGCAGCGCCCGGAAGCGGCGCATGTACGGCGCCAGACGCTCCGGCGGCACCGCCGTGTCCTCGACGAAGGTGATGGGCTTCGTGTCGCCCTTGATCCCCTGCAGCAGCCCCTGCCCCGCCTTGCGGACCCGCCAGATGTTGTCGTGCTCCGCGGGGGTGAGCGCGGGCACGTACGCGTACCCGTGCCCGGCGGCGCGCAGGCGCGCCTCGAGGCCGGCCACCGCCTCGCGCAGCGCGGCCGGATCGTCCCCGGAGAGCTCGACCACCAGCAGCGCCTCGGGGTCGCCCCGCACGAAGGTGAGCCGGCGGGCGTACTCCAGCTGCGCCCGCGTCATCTCCAGCACCATCCGGTCGAGGAGCTCCACGGCGGACGGCCGGCTCTCGAGGATCAGCGGCACGGCCTCAAACGAGGCCAGGTGATCCGCGAAGTGCACGACCAGCAGCACGGCGTGCTTCGGCTTCGGGACCAGTCCGACACGTGCTTCCGTGATGATCCCCAGCGTTCCCTCGGACCCGATCATGAGCCCGACAAGGTCGGTCGGGTCGGCGGCCAGCAGATCCAGGTTGTATCCGCTCACCCGGCGGAGGATCTTGGGAAAGCGCCGGTCGATCTCGGCCCGGTGCTGCGCGGCCAGGCGGCCCGCGGTCCGGTAGAGCTCCCCTGCGCGGCCGAGTTCCGGAGGCGCGGTGCCCGAGGCGGCGTGGGTCGGCCGGCGCAGGTGCATCTCCGTGCCGTCGATGAGCAGCACGCGCAGCTCCTGCACGTGGTCTGAGGTCTTCCCGTAAAGGATGGAGCGGGCGCCGGACGAGTTGTTGCCCATCATGCCGCCGAGCGTGGCGCGGTTGCTCGTGGCCGTGTCGGGGCCCAGGCGCAGCCCGTGCGGGGACGCGGCGAGGTTGAGCTCGTCCTGGACGATCCCGGGCTCGATCCGCGCCCACCGCCCGCCCGGGTCCAGCTCGATGAGCCGGTCCATGTACTTCGAGCAGTCGAGCACGATGGCCCGGCCGATGGCCTGGCCGGCCAGGCTCGTCCCGCCGCCGCGCGGCAGCACAGGCACGCCCTGCTCGTGGGCGATGCGCAGCGTCGCGGCGATGTCCTCGGCGCCGCGCGGGATCACGACCCCGATGGGCAGGATCTGATAGATGCTGGCGTCGGTGCTGTACAGCGTGCGGGAGTACGGGTCGAAGCGGACGTCGCCTTCCACCGATTCCTGCAGGGCCCGGACGAGGGTGGAGGTATCCATGGACACGGTCAGAGCGTGAGAAACTCCTTCTCCCTCGCGCCGCCGCGTTCCCCCGCGGCCTCTGCACCTGGCTCGCCCCGGGGCGCGCGCGATTGCCCCACGGAAGGCAGCGCACTGCAGCCGGCGGCGCGTTACGCTGTGCGCCGTGAGGGGGCGCGGCGAGACGTCTACCGCGCCGGTGACGCCGCCCTGGTCAGGCCGCCCACGACGTCGATCCTGGTGCCGAGGCCCGCAGCGGCCACCTCCGTCCGCGCGGAGGGCATGGGGGCGGGCCGCTCCCAGCGCCCTCCCGAGGGTGCGCCGGCGGAGGACGCCGCCGGCGCCAGCGGCAGCGCGATGAGGACGGGGATGACGATATGGATGAGGATCGAACGCATAGGGATCACCTCAAGAGAACGCCGCGTGGGTGACCTGCGGTAGGACGCGCGCCGCCCGGGGCGATGCGGCCCAGGCGCGGGCGCGATCAGGCGTTGGGCTTGGCCGCGGCGCGCCGGCGGGCTTTCGGCCGCTTCCCGTTCACCGCGCGCTTGAGCAGCTCTTCCTCCCAGGTGACGATGCTGTGAAAGAAGACCCGGTCGCCTTCATCCAGGCCTCGGGTGACCTCCGTGATGTGGACGTTCGTGGCGCCGAACTGCTGGAGAGCCCACTCCACGGCCTTCTCCGGCTTGGCCGTGCCTCCGCATGTGAAGATGTCCAAGGCGGCGTACCCGTACTCGGGCCAGGTGTGGACCGAGAGATGGGATTCGGAGATGACGACAACGCCCGAGACGCCGTTGGGGTTGAAGCGGTGGAACGAGATGGACCAGACCTGCACGCCCGCGATCTCCGCGGCGCGGACCAGGATCTGTTCCACACTCTCGACCTTGCCGATGATCGCCGGCGTGCAGCCTGACGCCTCCGCGATATAGTGGTGGCCGATCGTCTCCATCTCCCACCCCCTCCGGTCCCGTGTGGCGGCACGCGCGCACCGTGCGCACGCCGCCGCTCATACTACCACTTCGGACCCCCCCAGGCGACCCCTCCCCCGCGCCCGGAATCCCGCCCGGAGCCTCTGGCGGCAGCGCAGGGAAACGAGCCGGCCGGTCCGAATCCTGGATGTCCAAACTCCCAGGAGGAGGGATGGCTGTGCGCAGACGAGTGGTGCCCGTTGTGCTTGTGGCGCTCGTCGGCGCGGTCCTGACGCTCCCGTCGTTCGCGCAAACGACCGGCGGGACGCTCGTCATCGGCCGCGGTGCCGACGCCGTAACCCTGAGCTTCTACGCCTCTGCGGCGCCGGACAGTGAGACCATGGCCCACGTCGTGGAGACCCTGTTCAAGCTTTCACCGGACGGGAAGGTGGAGCCGCATCTGGCGGAGTCCAGCCAGTTGTCCGCCGACGGCCGGCAGCTGACCATCCGGCTGCGCCGCGGGATCCGCTTCCACGACGGCACGCCGTTCGACGCGGCCGCGGTCAAGTGGAACATCGACTACTTCCGCAATCCCGACAACCGGGTGCCCTTCCGCTTCCTGGTCAGCGAGGTCACCGGCGTGGACGTCGTGGACGCCACCACGGCGCGGATCACCACGGGCCGCCCGTTCGTCCCGCTGCTGGCGCACCTGACGCACGACTTCATCGGGATGCACAGTCCCGCCGCCGTGGAGCGCGCGGGCGGGATGCGTCCTCCCGACGGCGCACCCTACGGCCGGGCGCCCGTGGGCACCGGTCCGTACAAGTTCCGGGAGTGGGTGCGCGGCGACCGCATCGTGCTGGAGCGGAACCCGGACTACTGGGGACCGAATAAGCCGGCGCTCGATCAGATCGTCTGGCGGGTGATTCCCGACGACGGCGCCCGCGTGCTGGCGCTGGAGAGCGGCCAGATCCACGTCGCCGTGCGCGTGCCGCCGCGGGACACCTCCCGGCTGGCCATCAACCGCGCGCTGCGCGTGGACCGCACGAGCAGCCTGCGCACCATCTACGCCGCCTTCAACTACCAGCGCCGGCCGTTCACGGACGTCCGCGTCCGCCAGGCCTTCAACTACGCGGTGAACAAGCGGGCCATCGTCCAGACCATCCTGGGCGGCGCCGCCCGCGTGAGCGACGCGCCGATCTCGCCCGGCATCGTCGGCTACGCGCCGGTCATGACCTACGCCTACGACGTGGCGAAGGCCAAGCAGCTGCTGGCCGAGGCCGGGTTTCCCAACGGGCTCAACGTCACGTTCCATCACCCCACCGGCCGCTACGTGCAGGACGCCGCGGTCGCCGCAGCGGTCCAGGCCCAGCTCCGTGAGGCCGGCATCAACGCCCGGCTGGTCACCATGGAGTGGGCCACCTACCTGCAGGTCACCAACCGCCCGGTGAACCAGACCGACATCGAGATGTTCATGCTGGGCTGGGGGACCGTCACCGGCGATGCCGACTATGGCCTGTACAGCCTGTTCCACAGCAGCCAGTGGGCGCCGGGCGGCTCCAGCCGCTTCTTCTACAAGAACGACCGCGTGGACGGGCTGCTCGATCAGGCCCGCGCCATCACCGACCCGGCCCGCCGGGCCGCCACCTACAAGCAGGCCATGGAGCTGATCATGCAGGACGCCCCCTGGCTGTTCCTCCACAGCGAGTCGCAGATCACCGGGCTGCGCCGCGAGGTGCAGGGGTTGGTCGTGCATCCCACCGAGCGGATCCTGGCCATGACCGCGCGCGTGAGCCGCTGACCCGCGCCTCCTCTGAGCCGGCGATGGAGCCAGGGAGTCCGTTGCCCCTGGCTCCATCGTTCTGTATGGTACACCTAGCATGGCGACCTACCTGATCAAGCGGCTCCTCCTCGCCGTTCCGGTCCTCCTCGGCGTCTCCGTCGTCGTCTTCACGATGATCCGCCTCATCCCGGGGGATCCGGCGCAGCTGATGGCGGGTCAAGCCGCCACCGAGGAGATCATTCGGGAGATCCGCGAGACGCTCGGCCTGGACCGCCCGGTGGTCGTGCAGTACGCGATCTTCCTGCGGAACGCGGCGCGGGGCGATCTCGGCCACTCGCTGTTCAACCGGGCGCCGGTGACGGAGGAGCTCGCCTTGCGCTTCCCGCGGACGGTGCGCCTGGGTGTGGCCAGCATGCTCGTGGCCGCCGCCATCGGCGTCCCGGCCGGCATCATCTCCGCCACGCGGCACCTCACCTGGGTGGACTCGCTGGTCATGGTGGTGGCGCTGGCGGGGGTCTCCATCCCGGTGTTCTGGCTGGGACTGAACCTCATCCTCATCTTCGCCGTGCGGCTGCAGTGGCTGCCGGCCATCGGCCACGAGACGTGGGCGCACCTCATCCTCCCGGCCGTGACGCTGGGCACGGCCTCGGCGGCGATCATCGCCAGGATGACGCGGTCGGCGATGCTCGAGGTGCTGCGCCAGGACTACGTGCGGACCGCGCGGGCCAAAGGGGTCGCCGAGCCGTCGGTGGTCGGGCGGCATGCCCTGCGGAACGCGCTCATCCCCGTGGTCACGGTGATCGGGCTGCAGCTCGGGACGCTGCTGGGCGGCGCCGTGCTCACCGAGACGGTCTTCGCCTGGCCGGGCGTGGGCCGGCTCCTGGTGGACGCGGTGCTGGCCCGGGACTATCCCATCATCCAGGGCACGGTGCTGCTGATCACAAGCACCTTTGTCCTGCTCAACGTCCTGGTGGACATGGTCTACGCCGTCCTCGATCCGCGGATTCGGTACGAATAGCGATGGCCTCCGAGACAGCCGCCGCCCCCGCCATCCGCCGGGCCCCGCAGGCCGCCGGCGTCGCGGTGTGGCGGCGCCTGCGGCGTAACCCCACCGCCATGGCGGGCCTGGGCGTGCTCGCGCTGTTTGCGCTGAGCGGGTTCCTCGCTCCCATGCTGGCGCCCTACGATCCCTACCGCAGCGATCTGGAAGGGAGCCTGGCCGGACCGAGCGCGGCGCACTGGCTGGGCACGGACGAGCTGGGACGGGACATCTTCAGCCGCGTCCTCTACGGCGCGCGGCTCTCCATGGTCATCGGCACCATCTCGGTGGGCATCGGGGTGGCGCTCGGCGTGCCGGTGGGGCTGTTCGCGGGCTACTTCGGCGGCAAGTTCGACCTGCTCAGCCAGCGTGTCATCGACGTGCTGCTGGGTTTCCCCGGGATCATCCTGGCCATTGTGCTCGTCACGGTGCTGGGAGTCGGCCTGATCAACGTGATGATCGCGGTCGGCATCGTCTCGGTGCCGACGTACGCGCGGCTGATCCGCGGCCAGGTGCTTGCGCTCAAGCATCTGGAGTTCGTGGAGGCCGCCCGGGTGCTCGGCGGGAGCACGGGCCGCATCGTCTTCCGGCATATCCTCCCCAACACGCTGGCGGTGCTCATCGTGCAGACCACGCTGCAGGTGGCCAGCGCGATCCTCTCCGCCGCCGCGCTGGGGTTCCTCGGCCTGGGCGTGCAGCAGCCCACGGCGGAGTGGGGGGCGATGCTGAGCACGGCGCGGCAGTACATCCAGCTGGCCCCGCACACCCTCATCTTCCCGGGGCTGGCCATCATGCTCACCGTGCTGGGGTTCAATCTGCTCGGCGACGGCCTGCGGGACGCGCTGGATCCGCGGATGCGGCTGTAAGCCGGAGGCGCGCGCCGCCCCGCCCCCGGACGGCGCAGTCTTGACGAGGTGGGCCGGGCCCGCGGTTTGCGGGCGGTTACAGCAGCCAGCGCAGCCCGGCCAGCGCGCCGCCCGCGATGAGCGTGACGGCCACGCCGGCGATGATCACGCCGGCGGCGATGGCCAGCATAGACCCCCGCCGCTTCGTCCCCAGCAGCCACGCCAGCAGCACGCCGGAGTACGCGCCGGTCCCCGGCAGGGGGACGGCGACGAAGAGCGTGAGCCCGAGGAGCTCGTACCGGTCGATCAGCCGCGTTCCGGCCCGCCGCACGCGCTCGACCTGGCGCCGGACGATCCACCACCGGGACAGCCAGCGGTCGTAGGTCAGGTCGAGCACGGCGAAGACCAGCGGGATGATCAGGCAGTTCGCCGCCACCGTCACAAGAAACACCGGGATCGGGGGCAGGTTCCGGGCGAGGCCGACGGGGATCGACCCGCGCAGTTCGATAGCCGGGACGAGCGTGATCGCGATGAGGAGGAGCAGGTCGGCGATCACGCGCCCCCGGCCCGCAGGCGTTCCCGCCGGATCTGCCGCCGCGCGCGGCGCGCCTCCGCGGCGGCCCACCGCCGGTGCTCGGCGTCGCTGCGGGGCATATACGGCGGCACGGGTTTCGCCCCGTCCGCCTCCACGTGGACCATGGTGAGGTAGGCCGTGCAGGTGTGCCGCCGGACACCGCGCAGGGGATGCTCGGCCAGCACGCGCACGCCGATCTCCATGGAGGAGCGCCCCACGTGATTGAGCGCCGACTGGAAGATCACGATCTCTCCGATCCGGATGGGGGCGTAGAACGCCAGGGCGTCGATGGACGCCGTGACGATCGGACAGCGGCAGTAGCGCACCGCCAGCAGCGAGGCCGCCTCGTCGAGGTGCATCATGAGCCGTCCCGCAAACATCATGGTCCCGAGCACGGCGTCTTCGGGAAAGACGAGCCGCACGGTCTCGACGGCGTGCGTCGCCCCGCCGTCCTGGTCCTCGATCCGCGCGGCCTGCTCCCGCCGGTCGGCCAGCAGCCGCTCGCGCTCGGCCTTGCGCCGGCGGGCGGCGTCCAGGACGCCCTCCTCCGCGGGGTCCGCGGGCGTGATGGTCGCGTGCACGGGCCGGGGGCGGCCCGCGTCATCGACAGAGACCATGGCCAGGTGCGAGGCGGTGGTGAGCCGCCGGACGCCCTCGCGTGGCTGCTCGGAGTGCACCTCGACGCCGACTTCCAGCGAGGCTCTGCCCACGTACTCCACCTGGGCGCGCAGCGTGACGACGTCGCCGATCCCGACCGGATGGAGGAAGTCGAGATCGTCCATGCTGCCCAACACCACCGATCCCCTGGCCAGCCGCATCGCCGCCATGGTCGCCGCGGTGGTGATCCAGTTCATCGCCAGCCCGCCATAGAGGGACCCGCGGATGTTCGCGTGCTCGGGCAGGACGAGCTGCACCATCTCCAGCGCGGTCTCGCGGATGGACGGCACGGCGCTCAGGTCGCCGGCGCGGCGACCCGTTCGATCCAGGCGATGACGGTGTCGATCCCCTTGTAGAAGTTGGGCAGGTGGAACTTCTCGTTGGGCGCGTGCAGGTTGTCGTCCGGGAGGCCGAAGCCGAACATCACCGTCGGCACCTTCAGCACCCGGTGGAACTGCGTCACCACCGGCACGCTGCCGCCCTCGCGCGTGTACACCGGCTCTGCGCCCCACAGCTCACGGATCACCGCCGCCGCGGCGCGGATGGGCGGGGCCATGGGGTCTACGACCACCGGGTCGCCCGCGGAGAGGAGGCGGACGTCCACGGTCACCCCCTCGGGCGCCAGCTTCCGCACCTTCCGCTCGAACGCGCGAAACAGATTCTTGGAGCGCTGCTCGGGCACGAGCCGCATACTGATCTTCGCCAGCGCCTTCGAGGGGATCACGGTCTTGGGACCCGCGCCGATCCATCCGCCGACGATCCCGTTGGCGTCCAGCGTGGGGCGCACCCAGCGGCGTTCGAGGATGCCGTAGCCCGCCTCTCCCGGAGAGATCGAGATGCCCAGCTCGCCGAGGTACTCCTCCTCCCGGAAGGGGAGGCGTTCCCACGCCGCCTTCTCCTCCGGCGGTGGCGCGGTCACGGCAGTGTAGAAGCGGGGCACGGTGACCCGTCCCTTCTTGTCCTTCAGGCCGGCGATGATCGCGGCCAGCGCGTTGATCGGGTTCGGGGCCGCCCCGCCGTGCTGTCCGGAGTGCAGGTCGTGCGACGCGCCGGTGACTTCGACCTCGGTGTAGATCAATCCGCGGAGACCCGTGGTGATCTGCGGCAGCCCGGGGGTAAAGAGCTGCCCGTCGGACACCCAGGCGAAGTCGCACGCCGACTTCCGCGCGCCGCGCCGCTCGATCCAGCGGTTGATGCCGGGGCTGCCGAGCTCTTCCTCGCCTTCGATGAGGAGCTTGACGTTCAGGGGCAGGCCGCCGGTGGCCTTCAGCACCGCCTCGAGCGCTTTGATGATGGCGAAGATCTGTCCCTTGTCGTCGCTGGCGCCCCGCGCGTAGAGATTCTCGTCGCGCACCGCCGGCTCGAACGGCGGTGAGGTCCACAGCTCCAGCGGCTCCACCGGCTGCACGTCGTAGTGGCCGTAGAAGAGCACGGTGGGCCGTCCCGCGGCCGCCATCCAGTCAGCGTAGACCATCGGGTGGCCGCCCTCCAGCGGGATGAGCTCTGCCTGGAAGCCGAGCCCGGCCAGGTGGTCGCGCAGCCATTCGGCCGCCCGGACCACGTCCTCGCGGTGCTGCGGGAGGGCGCTGACGCTCGGGATGCGCAGGAGCGTCTTCAGCTCGTCGAGGAATCGCTTCTGGTTGTCGGCGGCGTAGCGTCGGGCGTCCACTGAGTCACCTCGAAGATGCGGGAATGATGTCGCTCGGCGCACGACGCCTGGCGACGGCACGACATGGGCTTCGACGGGAGGGAAGACGTGCCTGCCGGCGGGGCAGGCCGGCGGCGAGGCGGCCGGGACCCGGCGCGCGCCTGGGGCCGGGGCCCGCGCGGTGGAGCCTACCGAGGGAGGAGCCGGAGTCGCAGGGTGATCTGCACGGGATCCTCGGCCACGAAAACCAGGAAGCGCGGGATGGGGATGCGGAAGTCGGACAGGCGCACCGTGACCTGCCCCTCGGCCAGATAGCTGTCCGCCAGCGCGGTGACCCGCAGGGGAATCTCGACCTCGCGGGTGACGTCTTTGATGGTCAGGTCCCCGCGGAGCGACGCCGGAAATGGGAGGGCCCCGGGCCTGGCGAGCGCCGCCGCCGCCCCGCGGAAGGTGATTGCCGGAAAGCGGTCGGTCAGCAGGAAGTCACGGCGCATCTGCCGGTCCCGCACGCCGTTCCCCGTCGTCAGCGTCCGGGCATCGACGCGGACCTCCACCTGCGCGGCGAACCGCTCGTCCTGCTCACGCACCACGATGCGGGCGTCCACGTCGCGGACGGTCCCCGTGAACCCGCCGCGATTGTCGCGCACGTGAAACTCCACGCGGCTCCGCTCGCCGTCGAGACCGAAGGTCCCCAGCGGGATGAGCGAGGCCGCCGCCAGCAGCGCCATCAGGACCGGCCGCATCATCATCAGCCCTAGCCGCGGCGCGTCACGGCCCTGTCACACGGCACGCTCCCCCGCAGACCGCACCCGCGCGGGGAATCCCGTGCGCCGGGAAGGCCCGCGCGCCGGGGGAAGGCCCGTGCGCCGGGGGAAGGCCCGTGCGCCGGGGGAAGGCCCGCGCGCCGGGGAAGGCCCGCGCGCCGGGGGAAGGCTCCGCGCGCCGGGGGAAGGCTCCGCGCGCCGGGGGAAGGCTCCGCGCGCCGGGGGAAGGCTCCGCGCGCCGGGGGAAGGCCCGCGCGCCCCGGCGAAATGTCCTGCGTTCCCATGGGCGTGCGCCTCCTCCTCTCCCGGCTTGCGTCCGCGCAGACCCGCGGCGCTGCCGCGCGCGCGCTTATCGTACTCTGCGGGATGGGATTCCTGGGCACGCTCGTCGTGCTCGCCGTGCAGGACGCCCTCGAGCGGTGGTTCTTTGCCCTCCTCGTCTGGGCGTTGTTCGCCTACGCGCCGCTGCGAATCGTGCTCGAGGCGGCCGGCACGCTGGCGCCCGCGCTCCGCCGCCGTCTCGCCGTCGAGGCTCAATTCGACGCCGCCCGCGCGCGTTCGGCGGCGGGGGTGGAACTCTCTGTCGACCGCCTGCTCGAGCAGGAGGTGATCATGCCCCGGATCGCCACGCCGCTGCAGAAGGAAAAGGCCCGCGACGGAGCGCTCGCCGTCCTGCTTGCCCTGCGCGGGAAGTCCGACCGGCTCCCCGCGGCCGTGGCGGTGGTGCTGGGGTGTCTGGAGCGTTGGGTGGCCGAGATCGGCCCGTGGGCGCAGCGCGAGGCGGGCCAGAACATCCAGGCGCGGTGGCGCGAAGTGCGGGCGCTCGCCGCGATGGCCGGGATGACCCGGGTGCTGGTTGAACTCGCCCCGGGGCGAGTTGCCCCGGCCCAGGAAGGTCACGAACAGGCCGGACCGGATGCTCGTTCCCGCGGGGAATTCCTTGACGCGTGCCTGGACTACTGCGACGAGCTGGCGCTGGAAGTCGACGTGCCGCCCTGGACCGGCGGGGCCCTCGACCTCGCCATCAGCCCGGCGCGCGCCGCCGCCCTCCGGAACGCGTGGAGGACCTACTCCGAGACCGGCGCTCCGGCGATGGAAGCGCGCCGGGCGTTCGTCAACCTCGTCCTGGAGCCCCCGGAGCCCGGGTAGCGTCTCCCCGCCGAACGGCGGCGCGGTCCGGGCGCTTCATCCCGGCCCGGCGGGCGTCACCCCGACCAGGACGACCCATCGCTTCATGAAGGTCACCGGCTCGGTGCCGTCGTCGCCGATCTGGCGGCGCGCCTGCGGCGTTCCCGCCGCCAGCGCCTCCTCCACGGCGGCCCGGCGGGCGGCGTCGGCTCCGCCGAGATCCAGCCATGCCTCGAAGGTAAACGGGCGCTCCACGACATCGGCGAAGGTGATCTCGACCCCCAGCTCTCCCAGCAGGCTCCTCCACCGCGAGGCCGTCAGCGCCTCCACGTGGCTGGGATCGCGCAGCTTCTCCAGGCGCTCCATCAACACCCGCCCGGCCTCATCCTCCGGCGGCACCTGGTCCACGATGCCGATGCGCCCGCCCGGTCGCACCACGCGGCGCATCTCAAGAAGGGCCTGCCGCAGATACGGAAAGTGATGCGGAGCGCGCCGCACGGTGACGGCGTCGAACGACCCGTCGGCGAACGGCAGGGCCTCGGCATCTCCCGCGATCCACGCGATCCTGGTATCCTCACCAAGGCGCCGCGCCTCGTGCAGCATCGCGGGGGTGAGGTCGAGTCCCACGACGCGCGCGCCCCGGGCGGCAAGGGCAAACGCCGTGAAGCCGGTCCCGGTGGCGATGTCGAGGACCGCCGCCCCGGGCCGCATGCCGAGGTGCTCCACGAGCAGGTCAAGGTCGCGATCGCCGGCATGGCTGTCGCTGCGGGCGTAGCGGGCGGCCTGGCGGCTGAACTGCGTCTGCACGGCGGCCTTGGTCAGCAGGGTCGCGATGCGCCCGCGCTCCTGCTCGAGCAGGGCGCGCTGCTCCGGCCAGAACATCGCTGGGAGGGCGTCCAGCGGCAGCCACTGGGCCGCCGGGTGCGCCGGCGCGGTCGCCTGCCCCGGCGCCAGGAAGAGGAAGTACCGGGTCCGCTTCCAGGACGTGCGCTCGAAGTTCAGCCGCGCGCGGACGCCCAGGTCGGTGAGGAGCACCAGGTCGCGCACTCCCGCCTCCTCGGCGATCTCGCGCCGCGCCGCCGCCTCCTCGGTCTCGCCTGCCTCCACATGCCCCTTGGGCAGTACGAACGACGGGGCGCCGCCCTCGCGAACGAGCAGCACCTCCGCGCCCGAGGCGCGCATGCGCACGACCACGCCGCCCGCGGCGTCGTGGGCGGGCACGCCGGGCGGTCGCGTGTACCAGCGGTCGTCGATCATCATGGCCAAAACCTTCCCTTATTCTAGCCCACGCCGCGCGGATCGAGGCTCACCGTCTGCGCGGTTGCCGTGCGCGCGCCGGAGACCCGCCCGTCAGGGGAGGCGCGGCGTCGGTGCCGAACGAGTTGGGTAGCATGGCCCTCTTCCTCCGCGAAGACGACGTGACGCGCCTGCTGCGCATGGATGACGTGATCGCCGCGGTGGACGGCGCGTTCCGTGAACACGGCGCAGGACGCGCCGTCAACCGTCCGCGACAGCGCACGATCGCGGACGGGGCCGCGCTCCACGTCATGTCGGGCGGAGTGCCATCAGCCGGGGTGATGGGCCTGAAGGCGTACAGCAGCGCGCGGACGGGCACGCGGTTCTTGAGCATGCTCTACAGCACGCAGACGGGTGAGCTCCTGGCCGTGATGGAAGCCAATGCGCTGGGCCAGATGCGGACCGGCGCCGCGAGCGCCGTCGCTACGCGCGCGCTGGCCCGCCCGGAGGCCGGCAGCGTGGGCGTGATCGGGACCGGCCGGCAGGCGCGGAGCCAGCTGCTGGCCGTCAGCCGTGTCCGCCCCATCGCGCTGGCCAAATGTTACAGCCGGACGAAGCCGCGCGCCGAGGCGTTCGCCGGGGCGATGATCGAGGAGCTCGGCATGGAAGTGGCGGTCGTCGGGTCGGCCCAGGAAGCGGTGGAGGACGTGGACGTCATCATCACGATCACCAGCGCGCGCGAGCCCGTGCTCCTCGGATCCTGGCTGCGCCCAGGCGTGCACATCAACGCGGCGGGAGCCAACGCGGCCGGCCGGCGCGAGCTGGACGCGGAGGCCGTGGTCCGGAGCGCGGTGATCGCCGTCGACGACCTCGATCAGGCCCGCACGGAGTGCGGCGATCTGATCCACGCGGACGCGGCGGGTGTGGCGGCCTGGGACCGCGCGGTGGAGCTCGGCACCATCCTCACCGGGCGGGCACCCGGCCGCGGGACGGCCGACGAGATCACGTTGTTCGAATCCCAGGGGATCGCCATCGAAGACGTGGTCACCATGAAGCTGGCGTACGAACGCGCCCGGGCGGCAGGGGTAGGAGTCCCCTTCCCCGGGACGACGGCCTGAGAAGGAGCGGACACGCGGATGGATGTCGTCACGGCAGCAGCGTCACCCGAGAGTTTCGCCTGTGATGCCTTGGTCGTCGGGATCTTCCAGGACGTGGGCCCGGCGGACGGTCCCGCCGCCCGCGTGGACAAAGCGCTCGGCGGCGTCCTGGCGGCCGCGCTGGCCGAGGAGCGGTTCGAAGGGAAGCCGGCCAAGACCGCCGTCCTGCACACGCACGGCAAGATCCCGGCCCGCCGCGTCATCGTCGTGGGCCTCGGGCCGAAGGGGCAGGCGACGCTGGAGACGCTCCGCAAGGCCGCCGCCGCCGCGATCCTCCGGGCCCGCGACCTCCACGCCGCCCACGTCGCGTTCTCGCCAGCTTCCCTGGCCCCGCACCCGGCCGAGCTCGTCACCCAGGCCCGTGTGGAGGGGATCGTCCTCGGCCACTACCGGTTCTCGAAGTACAAGAAGCCCGACGGCGGCGAGGTCCGGACGGTCACCCTGCTCGCCGGCAATCAGGATCAGGCCAAGCTCCTGGAGGACGGGCTGGCCCGCGGCCTCCTCACGGCCGAGGCGACGGCGTTCGCCCGCGATCTGGTGAACGAACCGCCCAACCATCTCTTCCCCGAGCGGCTGGCCGAGATCGCGCACGATGTCGCCAGGGAGGCCAACCTCAAGTACATGGTGTTCGATCCCGCGGCGATGGACGCGCTGGGCATGGGCGCCATCCTCGCCGTGGGCAGCGGGAGCGCCAATCCGCCGCGGTTGATCTCCCTCGAGTACGCCCCGCCCCGGGCCCGGAAGACCGTGGCCATCGTGGGCAAGGGCGTGTGCTACGACAGCGGGGGGATCAACCTCAAGAAGGAGGATCTGCAGTGGATGAAGTCCGACATGGCCGGCGGGGCCGCGGTGATCGCGGCGATGGGAGCCCTGCCCGCCCTGCGCCCGAACGTACGGGTCCTGGGCATCGTCGCGGCGGTGGAGAACATGCTCAGCGGCCGCGCCGCCAAGCCGGGGGATATCGTGCGCGCCATGAACGGCAAGACCATCGAGATCAACAACACCGATGCCGAGGGCCGCGTCATCCTGGCGGATGCGTTGGCCTACGCGGTCCAGCAGGACGCCGCCGAGATCGTGGATCTGGCGACGCTCACCGGCTCGGCGATGGTGGCGCTGGGCTACCAGGCGGCCGCCGTGATGTCCAACTCCCCGGAGCTCACCGGCCGGCTGCTGCGGGCGGCCGAGAGCGCCGGCGAGCGCGTGTGGCAGCTGCCGCTCTACGAGGAGTTCCTGGACGACATGCGCAGCCCGGTGGCCGACCTGCGCAACTCCGGCAGCCGGTACGGCGGGGCGCAGAAGGGCGCGATCTTCCTCCGCGAGTTCGTGGACGGGCGGCCCTGGGCGCACCTGGACATCGCGCCGACGGCGTTCCTGGAGCGCGACGAGGGCACGGGTCCCTACCTCCCGAAGGGCGCGACGGGCTTCGGCGTGCGTACCTTGCTGGCATACCTCTCAGCGGTAGCGTAGCACCCAGATCTCCCGCTCGGCGGGCAGGGCCGCGGCGCTCACCGTCACGCTGTGGCCCTGCTGCTTCACGCGTGCCTGGCCGCGGATGAACGGCTCGACGGGCGTGATGGGCCAGCCCTCGTTGACCTCCGTCTTATAGTGCATCGGGATGACCACCCGCGGCTGGATCTGCTCGACCACGCCGTGGGCCTCCCGCGCGTCGATGGTGTAGTGCCCGCCCACGGGAATGAGGAGCACGTCCACGCGTCCCAGCGCCTTCACCTGCTCCACGGACAGGGGATGGCCGAGGTCGCCGGCGTGCACCAGATGCAGCCCCTCGCCCTCGAAGATCAGCATGGCGTTCTTGCCGCGCTTGGTTCCCCTGGCTTCGTCGTGATACGTGGGCACGGTGGACAGGGAGAAGGGTCCGAGCGCCTCGTGAAGGTCCGCCCAGTCCGCGCCCTCCTGGCGGAGGGCCCGGATGACCTTGGGCGATCCCTGGGCGAGCTGCACATTGTTGTGGTCGAAGTGCTCGTGCGAGACCACGACGAACGCCGGCGCCAGGCGGGGGAGCGTGTAGCCGCACTGCTCGTCGTACGGATCGATGAGGACCGACGTGCCGTCGCCCTCCAGCAGGAACATCGCATGCCCGAAGTACGTCAGCTTCATCAACTCACCTCCCCGGCTCAGGATGCAGCAGCCACTGATACGTCCACGCCGCGGCCACGGCTCCGAGCGCCGGGCCGATCCACCACACCAGGTGATTCGCCCACCGGCCCGCCACCAGCGCCGGCCCGAAGGCCCGGGCCGGGTTCATCGCGCCTCCCGTGAGCACCCCGCCGGCCAGGATGTCCATGGCGATGACGAGCCCGATGGCCAGCCCGGCGGTCGCCCGCTGCCCGCGCGCATCCACGGCCACGCCGAAGATGACGAACACCAGGAAGAAGGTCAGGACGGCTTCGACAAGGACGCCGACCGTGGCGCGGAGCCCGTCCGCCAGCACGGGCGTGCCCAGCCCGGTGGCCTCGCGCGCCCCCGCCGGAAAGCTTACGCTGAGCAGCCACGCCGCGAACACCGCGCCGCCGAGCTGGGCGAGGACGTACCAGATCGAGCGGGATGCGGAGAGCCGGCCGGTCACCAGAAACGCCAGCGTGACCGCGGGATTGAAGTGCCCGCCGGAGATGTGCCCGGCGGCCGCCACCATCGTGGCGATGGCCAGCCCGTGCGCGAGCGCGATCCCCACGATGCCGACCTTGCCATCGCTGAGCTGATCGGCGATGGTCGCGCCCGCGCCGAGGAAGATGAGCGCCAGCGCGCCTACGGCTTCCGCCACCAAGGCCTTCGTGAGAGAAACCGACACCCGTCACCTCCGTGACCCGCCTGAGGCCAAGCCCGGCCGCTGCTCAAAGCCTACTGCACGGCGGCGGGACACCCCTGCGCCGGACCGGCCCGCCCTGCATCGGGCGCGGGCCGTATGCGCACCGAACACCGGGAGCCCGAGCGCGGCCCCGCGGCGGAGGGGGGCTTAGGCAGAGCAAGAACACGATGTGGTGAGGAGCGGGAGTTCGGAAAGGGGAGACAACGGATGCACGCGGTCGTACACGTCGAGATTCCGGTCACCAACATGAAGCGGGCGAAGGACTGGTACGCCAAGATCTTCGGGTGGACCTTCCAGGACTTCGACAAAGCATACGCGCTGTGGACCCCCCAGGGCGGCGGGACGGGCGGAGGACTCTACCTGACCACAAAGATCCCGGCGCGCGCCGTCGCGCGGGTCTACGTGGAAGTCGACGACGTCGACGCGACGCTCAAGGCGATCACGAAAGCGCGCGGGACGATCCTGAAGGAGAAGACCGAGGTTCCGGGCTTCGGCTGGTGGGCGGCGTTCCGTGAGCCGCAGGGCGCCGAGCTCTACCTCTGGCAGGCGGCGCCCCGGGCGTAGCCGGAGCGGCGGCCCGGCGAGGCGTCAGGCGTGGATCTCGAGGATGTCGCCGTCCTCGAGGAGATGGTCGCGCCCGACCATCAGCCCCTGCGAGATACGGTTCCACAGCCGCGCGTACCTCAGCTTCTGCGCGAACTCCTTGTGCACGGCCTCGGCGGCGTCCAGGACGGTGGCCCCGCGGTCGAGGATGAACGGCGCGGTGAGGTCCGCCTTCCTCCCCGGGGGCTTGCTGTAGACGCGGATCACGTCAAGCAGGCGGAACCCGGCCTCGCGCAGCGCGTCCAGCCCCGTCCCCGCTTCCGCGGACACCGGCAGCACGGGGAGCCGGTCGCCCGTGTATTCCCGGAAGATGGCGAGCCGTTCTCCCGCGCCCCGCGCGTCCAGCTTCGCGGCGACAACGAGCGCGGGCTTGATCTGCGGTCCTTCCTCGGGCCTCCGCGATCCCGCGGGACCTGCCCGGAGCTCGATGTTCGCGGCGGCCAGCAGCCGGAGCACCTCGTCGGTGCGGGCCAGGATGTCATCATCGGCGAGATCCACGACGAGCAGCACCGCGTCGGCGGTGCGGATGATGCCGTACAGCCATCCCTCCGAGAGCTCGGCATCGACGGGAGGGAGGTCGACAAGCTGGATCTGGACGTTCTCGTACGCCATCATCCCGGGCAGCGGCGCGCGGGTCGTGAAGGGATAGCCGGCCACCTCGGGCTCGGCGTTGCTCAGGGCCCGCAGCAGGGCCGACTTGCCGCTGTTGGGCGCGCCCACCAGCACCAGCTGCCCCGCCCCTTCCTTGTCCACGTGGTAGAAGGGCTTGCCCCGGGCGGCGCCCCGCCGTTTCTGCGTCTCGCTGCGCAGCCTGGCGATGCGGCGCTTGATGTCGGCCTGCATCTTCTCCGTCCCCTTGTGCTTGGGGATGGTCGAGAGCATCTCCTCGAGCGCCGCGAGCCTGTCCTGCGGGGAGGTCGCCGCCTTGAACTTCTTGTCGGCGGCCATGAACTCCGGGGTGAGGTTCGCCGGTGTCATCGCCAGAGGCGGGCGGTGCGGGGCAATCGCACCTCTATGTTACCTCAAACCCGCGGACGATCCGCTCGTCCAGCTCCAGCCCCAGTCCCGGTCCCTGGGGCACGCCGATCATGCCCTCCCGGGGCGCCGGGAACGGCTCGGTGAACAGATCCCGCAGCGGATTGGGCGCGAAGAAGTACTCGTAGGTCATCAGGTTGGGGACGCTGGCGGCGACATGGAGCGCCGCGACGTGCGACACGCCCGCGGAGAACCCGGTGTGCGGCGCGTAGCGAAGATTGTGGGCATGGGCCAGCGCGCCGACGCGACGGGCGCCGGTGAATCCCCCGACGCGGGCCACGTCGGGCTGGAGGATGTCCACCGCCCCGCGGGCGATGAGCTCGCGGAAGCCGAAGACGCCGAATTCGCTCTCGCCCGCCGCGACCGGGATGCTCTGCCCCTGCCGCACGCGCCGGTACCCTTCGAGATCGTCCGGGGGCACCGGCTCCTCGATCCACGTGATGTCCTCTCCCTCCAGCTGCCGGCACACCGTGATGGCCGTGGCGGCATCATAGGCGCTGTTTACGTCGAGCATGATGTCCACATCGGGCCCCACCGCGTCGCGAATCGCCTTGACCGAGGCCACGTCCGCCCGCCGGCCGCCCATCTCCGGCCGCCGGCCGATCTTCACCTTGATCGCCGTGTGCCCCGCGGCGATCTGCTCCTGCGCCTGCGCCACCATCTGCGGGATCGCCGCGAAGTAGACCGACGACGTGTAGCACGGCACGCGCGACCGTCCCGCCCCGCCGAGGACCTTGTAGACGGGGAGGCCCGCCGCCTTGCCGAGGATGTCCCACAGCGCCGTATCGATGCCGCTGATCGCTTCAAACACGAATCCGCGCCAGTGCCCCCACCCCCGGAGCTGCTGGAACATCTCATCCCAGAGGCCCTCCGCGTCGTGCGGATCGCGGCCGAGGAGGATCGGGCCGAGGAGCGACTCCACGACCGCGCGCGTTACCTGGGGGGCCTTGCGCACGATCGCCTCCCCCACCCCGATCAGCCCATCGTCGGTCGTGATCTGCACCAGGGTCGCCGCGAACGTGGGAAACGCCCCGATGCCGAACTGGATCGGCGTCTGCAGCGTCCCGGACAGCATCCGACACGTCACACCCGTGATCTTCATCCGTCCTCCCATCCTGAGCCTCGTCCGCGCCGAAGCCCGTGGACCCGCCGGCCCCCGCAGGGAGCTCGCCACGCCGTATCATAACAATTAGCACAACCCGCTGTGGGAAGGAGGAAGGGGGGGACAGCCGATGATGAGCCTGCATCGCCTGACGACCACCGATCTCCGGCTCGTGGCCGCCACGCTCTTCCCCGAGGCCAGCCCGGACCGGACCGTGGAGCGTCTGCGCCACGAGCCCTCGCTTCTGGAGGAGCTGCTCGAGGACGAGCGGCTGTTCCGGCGGCTCACCGCTGAGGGCGAGGCGCTCGTGCAGGTCTCGCCCTGGCTGTTGTTCAGCGTGCTGCTGCGGCGCGCGCGCCGGGATCTCCGCACGGTGTCCTACACGCTCGAGCACGCCGTGGGGGAGCGGGTGGCGGTGTTCGACGCCGAGCGTGCCGCCGCGCTGCTGGATGATCCATCGATCCTTGACTACCTGATCGTACTGCTCACGTCGTTCACGCGCACGGAGAGCTGGTCGCTCGAGGTCGAAGAAGGCGGCCGGATCAGGCGGCGTCGCTTCAGCGACCTGAGCCCCGACGACATGATCGCCCTGGCCGCGCTGATGCCGGAGCCGCTGCGGTTCCCCATCCTCAGGAGGATTGCCGACATCGCGCTCTTCGTCACCGGGATCTTCCCGGAGCATGCGGACGCCTGGTACCGGCTCCCCGGCAGGCGCGCGGCCGCGCACCGGGCCGGCCGGACGCTGGAGGAGTATGAGGAGGAAGGCAGCCGCTTCTACCGTCTGGCCGCGCAGCACGAGGTGGCCCGCCGGACCGGGCTGGACCGGGCACTGGACGCGCTGGCCGAGACCTTCCCGCTGGCGCGGAAGCCGCTCAACGTGATTGCCTCGCAGTACATCCACACGACCCGGATGGCCCTGTTCGGGGCCGTCTAGCGCGAGGGGCGGGATCCTACCGGAATAGATCCTTGTCAGGCTCGCGCAGCAGCTTCGTCCGCCCTCCCGCGGAGGCGGCATCGAAGCGGGCGCCCCGGATGAGCACGACCGGCGTCCCCTCCGCGGCCTGGCCCTGCAGGAGGCTCGCCGCGCCGGCCAGCTCGTCGGCGATCCCCTCGATGGACGAGTGCAAGACGTACCCGTACAGATCCGCGCGCCCGATGTGGCTGAACAGCGGCTCGAGGCCGGCCACGCCGATGGCCACGCCCACCGCGCCCTCGCGCCACGGCCGACCGTGGGTATCGTTGACGATGACCGCCACAGACGCCCCGAAGGCCGCGGCGACGGCGGCCCGGAGGCCCTGCGCCGATGCATCGGGATCGCGGGGCAGCGTGGCCACGCAGTCCTCGCCCAACCCCACGTTGCTGAAGTCGACGCCCGCGTTCGCGCAGATGAAGCCCAGGCGGTGCTCGGCGATGATCAGCCCGGGCCGGACGCGCAGGATGGCGCGCGATTCGTCGAGGATGACCTGGCACAACCGTGGATCTTTCTGCGCCTGGGCGGCGAGCGCGTACGCGTCGGGACCGGGATCGACTCCGGCCAGGTCCACGACGGCTCCCTCCGCCTTGCTCACGACCTTCTGCGCGACGACGAGGACGTCGCCGTCTTGGGGGGTGAGCTCGGAGCGACGGCACAGGTCCACGATGAGCGCAGGCAGGTCCATCCCGGGGCGGATGTCGGGCAGGCCGGTGGGGACCCACACGCTCATGTGGTGCATGGCTACTCCAGCCCGGCCACGGTGATGCCGAGGTCGGGGCGCTTGTAGCGGCGGTTGAGCCCGAAGAGCAGCACGGCGAGCTGCTCCAGGACACGGGCGTTGCGCAGCGGGCCCGCGTCCACGGCGCGCATGCCGGCCGACCTGATCAGCCCGGCCGCGATGTCCTTGGCGCCGCGGTCGTCCCCGCAGAACAGGACGTCTCCGTGCGGAGATCGCTCCAGATCCGCCAGCATGGGGGCGCTGACGGTGTGGAAGGCGGCGACGAGCTTCGCGTCCGGCGCCAGATGCTGGGCCCGCTCCGCGGCGGAGAACCCGTCGGGATGATGGACGGCCCGGGCCGCCCGGTCGTAGGGCACGGTCGTCTCCACCACCGGCTTGCCCGCCAGGTCCGGGGCCAGCGCCCGGAGGATCGCTTCGTGCCCCTCATACGGCACCGCGATCACGATCACCCGGGCCTCCCGGACGGCAGCGGCGTTCGCGCGGCCGGCGGCGGATCCGAGGCCCCCCTGCTCCGCGGCGCGCTCGGCCCGAGCGGCGTCGCGTGACCCGATGAGGACCGGGAGGCCTGCGCGGTGCCACCGGCGGGCCAGGGCGAGCCCCAGGCGGCCGGTGCCGCCCACGACGGCCACGGGCCCATCCAGCGGGACGGGGGTCACGGCGCCGGCGGCCCCGCGATGGCGAGGCTGTACGCGTCGAGCGGAAACTGCGCCAGCGCTCCGGTCACCGCGTCATGCCGAATGCCGCGGACGATCGCGGGATACCGCAGGACGTAGTCCATCCCCAGGTTGAACAGCTCGATGTCCGCGAGCATCTGCGCGATCCCGCCGTGGGTCTCCAGACGCACCGCGAGCGAGCCGGCCAGGAAGTCCTGGGCGTCGCGCAGCTCGTCCTCCGACGGCCCGATCTCCCGGAAGGCGCGCAGCTCCTGCAGGATGCTGTCCACGGCCCGCTCCTCGTTGTGGGGATGGACCCCCGCGCGCACCCACCAGGGGCCGGCCAGCAGCCCGGCCCGGAGATCGCTGTACGCGTAGTAGGCCATCCCCTGGCGTTCCCGGACGCGCTCGCCCAGACGGCCCATCAGCCCGATCTGGCCGAGAATCAGGTTGGCCATCATCGTCTCATAGAAGCGGGGATCGCGGCGCGTGATCCCGGGCACGCCGACGATGACGTCCGACTGCGTCTTCCCGGCCAGGCGGATCTCAGCCCGCTGGGGAGCCGGGGGGCTGCCCAGCGGCGGAAGCGGCGGGAGGCGCCAGGCGCCTTCGCGCTGCCACGGCGAGAACAGCCGGGTGGCGAGATCGAGCACCTCCGCGGGGCTGAGGTCGCCGACGAACGCCAGGATCGTTGCCTCGGGGCGGATGAAGTGGGCGTGGAACGCGGCGAGGTCGGCGGGCGTGAGGGCGGCGATCACCGGCTCGTCCCCGTCCGCCACGCGGGCGTGCGGATGCCCCGCAGGAAACGCCAGGGCCCGGAAGGCGCGCTCCGCCACGTGCCGCGTGTCCTGCCGGGCCACGCGCAGCGCCGTGAGGATCTCGCCGCGGGCCTTCTCCACCTCACCCGGCGGGAAGGTCGGATGCTGCAGGACCTCCGCCAGGATCTCCAGGGCGGCCGGCGCGTCCTCGCGCAGCACGCGGAGGCTGAGCGCGGTCACCTCCATGTTGGAGAAGACGCCCAGCGCCGCGCCCATGGACTCCAGCGTCTCCGCGATCTCCTGGGACGAGCGGGTGCGGGTCCCGCGCTGCAGCACGGCCGACGTGAACCGGCCGATCCCCGGGCGGTCGCCGTCGAACATCGCGCCGGCGCGGATGTACCCGTGCACCGCGAGCAGCCCGCTCCCCGGCATCTCCCGCGCGAGCACCACGAGCCCGTTCTGCAGCTCGGTCCGCGTCACCGTCTCCGGAGTGATGGGCGGCGCCGGCGCCGCGGCGCGGGAGCCGCCGGTGGCGAAGAAGACCGGCGCGCGGTGCACCGGAGTAGACGCGGCGCCCGCTCCGCCTCCCCCCTCGGGGATGTACCAGCCGGCGGTGAGCCGGTCCGCGCGCAGATAGGCCGCGGCCACGCGCATCACATCTTCCGCGGTGACCCGGTCCAGCCGGTCGAGCAGCTGGGCGAATCCCGCCGGGGTCTCCACGATGGCATACGCGCCGAGCGCGAGCGCCATGCGGTAGACGCCGTCCTGCGCGAACACGTACTGCGCCTTGGCCTGCTTCTTCACCTTGGCGAGCTCCGCGGCGTCCACGGGGTCGCGCGTCAGGCGCTCGAGCTCCGCCCGCATCCGCTCTTCCACCGCGGCGGGCTCCACGCCGACCCGGGCGGTGGCCATCACGCGGAAGAGGGTGGGATCGACGCTGGGAGTGAGCGACGACCCGGCGTCGCTGGCCAGCTCCGTCTCGACCAGCGCGCGATACAGCCGCGAACTCCGGACGCCCCCCGCCCCTTCGAACGGCACGACGCTCTTGAACCCGGAGAGCACGCCGTCGAGGACGAGGAGCGGGGCGTGATCGGGGTGGGCGGCCTCGGGAACGTGGTAGGCGAGATGGACGTAGGCGGTGGCCCCGCCCGGGCGCCGCAGCACGAGCCGCCGCTCGCCCTCCTGGAGTGGATCGCGCGCCCGGACGGGCGGCGGAGCATCCCCCGGCGGGATGGGCGCGAACGACTCGCGGATACGCCGCAGGACCCCTTCGGCGTCGAAGGCGCCGACCGCGACCACGACCGCGTTGTTCGGCCGGTAGTACGTCTGGTAATGCCGGTAGAGGTCGTCGCGCGTGATCGTCCGCAGGTCTTCCTTCCAGCCGATCACCGGACCGCGGTAGGGATGGACCTTGTGCGCGGCGGCGTCCACCTCTTCGCGGAGGAGGTAGGAGGGGAAGTTCTCCGCCCCCTCGCGCTCCGAGATGATCACCGTGCGTTCGCTCTCCACCTCCGCGGGATCGAAGATCGTGTTGATCTGGCGGTCCGCCTCGAGCCGGATGGCCACGTCCAGGTGCTCGGCCGGGAGGACCTCATGGTAGGCGGTGTAGTCCTTCCAGGTGAAGGCGTTCCACCGTCCCCCGAGCCGGTCGATGTAGCGGGTGAGCATGCCCTTCGGATGCGTGGGCGTGCCCTTGAAGAGCATGTGCTCGACCCAGTGCGAGATCCCGGTCTGACCGGGGAGCTCGTTGCGGCTGCCCACGCGGTACCAGACCCAGAAGGTGGCGACGGGAGCGCTGTGGGACTCGAGCAGCAGCACCTGGAGGCCGTTCTCCAGGGAGGCGGTGCGGAGGTTCATATGCCCGCGGAAGGGGGAGTCCGAGGGGGAACGGCGCGCGTCATGCGCGCGGAGGGGGGTTGCAAGGGGGGACGCCGCGCGTGCGTCCCCCCTGGAATCCGGGGCCGGCCGGATGGGGAAATACCTTCCATCATGGTTGCAGAACGCCATTACACCCCGCCCTTCTTCCCCGCCCCCCTGGCGACACGATACGAGTGTACCAACTGCGGCCACGTCATGCCGAAGGAGGCGGATGCGCTGCCGCAGACCTGTCCTGTCTGCGGGTCGCCGAAGGAGGCCTTCGTCCTGGTCGAAGAAGACTAGGACGTGCCGCTCTCCTCCTCCCAGCTTCGCCGCTACCGGCGGCAGGTGCTGGGCCGCCACCGCGTACGGACGAAGGCCGCGGCCCTGCGTTTCGTCAACGCCGTGGGCTTCTGCTACGCGTTCACGCCCGGCCCCGGCGGCCTGCCGGGGCTGTTCGACGTGCTCGACACCCGCAGCATCGACCGGATGTGGAGCTGGGCCTGGCAGTGGAAGGATGAGCTGGCCTCCCGGCGCCGGCTCTTCTACGGACGGCTCGTGCGGCGCAAGCCGACCCTCATCGCCCTCGCCTACGTCCCGCACTTCTTCGCGCTCACGGGGAACGTGGGCGAGCCCGACGACTACCTGCAGGCGTACCGCGAAGGGCGCCTGGGCATGCTGGCCAAAGACGTCTACGAGTACCTGCGCCGGCATGGGCCGTGCTCGACCTGGGTCCTGCGAGCGCACTTCGTCACAGGCCGCGGGCCGTCGGGCGCGCTGCAGCGGGCGCTGGTCGCCCTCCAGGAACGCTGCCTCATCGCCAAGGTGGGCGAGTCGGAAGGCAGCTTCAGCTTCATCTGGGACACCTTCGACCGGTGGCTGCCCCAGGCGGTGCGCGCGGCCGGACGGGTATCGGGCGAGGCCGCGGCGGCCACCCTGCTCGAGCGGTACCTGCGGACGGTCGGCGCCGCGCCCGAGCGCACGGCCGCGACCTTGTTCGAGTGGCCGCCGGTCCTCTTCCAGCGGGCGGTCCACGGGGCCGCGCCGCGGGTCGTCCGCGATACGCTGGACGGCGTGCCGGCGCTGGTCCACCGCAACTGCCTCAGGGCCCGCCCGTGACGGACGCCCGCCGCATCATCCTCCACGTGGACATGGACGCGTTCTTCGCCGCGGTGGAGTTCCTGCGCCGGCCCGAGCTGCGGGGCAAACCCCTCATCGTCGGTGGGAACGGCAATCCCTACAGCCGGGGGGTGGTCAGCACGGCCTCCTACGAGGCGCGGCAGTTCGGCGTGCACTCCGCCATGCCGCTCCGCGTGGCGCTGCGGAAGTGCCCCCACGGCGTGTTCCTGCCCGTGGACATGCGCGCGTACGCGGCCTACTCGCGCCGGATCATGGACATCCTGCGGGAGGTTACGCCGCTGGTGGAGCCGCTGTCGCTGGACGAGGCCTTCCTGGACGTCACGGGACGCACCGACGATCCCCGCGCCCTGGCCGAGCAGATCCGGGATCGCATCCGCGCGGACACCGGAGGCCTGACCGCGTCCATCGGGATCGGCCCCAACAAGCTGCTGGCCAAGATCGCCTCCGGACTGCGCAAACCCGACGCCGTCACCGAGATCTCCGCGGAGGACGCACCGCGCATTCTGCATGACCTGCCCGCGACGATTCTCTGGGGCATCGGTCCGAAGACCGCAGCCCGGCTGGAGCACGATCTGCGCGTCCGGACGGTGGGGGAGCTCTGCGCCGTCACGCTCGAAGCCTTGCAGGATCTCCTGGGCCGGCATCACGGGGCGTACCTGTACCGCATCTGCCGGGGGCAGGACGACAGCCCGGTGGTCACCGAGTGGGAGCCCAAGTCCATCAGCCGGGAGACCACGTATCAGTACGACACGAGCCGGCGCGAGGCCATCGCCCGGACCGTCGCCGGCCTGGCGGGCCACGTGGTCCGCGACCTGCGCGGCGAAGGCATGCGGGCCAAGACCGTGACGGTGAAGATCCGCTACCGGGACTTCAAGACGCACACGCGGGCGCTGACGATGCCGGAGGCCACGGACGATGCGGCGCGGATCCGCGAGGTGGCCGTGAGCCTGCTCGACCGGTTCGCGCTGGATCGCCCGGTGCGCCTGGTAGGCGTGCGGGTGTCCGGGTTCGTCCCCGGGCCGGAGGCGGCCGAGAGCGCCCTGAGCGATCCTGAGACGGGGAGGCTTCCTCTATGAGCGCGGAACGAGCGGGCGGGCGTAGTCCGGGCGCACGGCGAGGTCTTCGGCGCCATCCGCCCGGCCACGTCGATGGTCGAGGTGCGGCGGCTCATCACGCCTGAGATCCTCGTGGAGATCGAGGCCGACGCCGTCATCGGCCTGGGCCCGTCTTAGGAGAGGGTCTTCACCGCCTCCGCGACCGCCGCGTAGTCGGGCTCGACGCCCGGGTTGTCCGAGATCCACCGCCACCGCACCACGCCGTCGCGGTCCACGACGAAGACTGAGCGTTTGGCCACGCCGGGCAGCAGGCCGCCGCCGAAGTTCGGATCCTCGATCCCGAACGCCCGCACGGCGTGCCGGCTGAAGTCGCTGTACATCGGGAAGTTCAGGCCGTTGGCCTCGACGAACGCCTTCTGGGCGAAGGGGCTGTCCACGCTGATCCCCACCACCTGGGCCTTGATGGAGTTGAACTCGCTCATCGTGTCCCGGAACGTGCAGGCCTCTTTCGTGCAGACGCCGGTGAACGCCCCCGGGAAGAAGACGAGCACCGTGGGGGGGCCGAGGAGCTCGACCAGACGTACGGCCTTGCGATCGACGCTGACCAGCGGGACGTCCGGAACGCGCTGGCCTACCTCAACGGACATGGCGGGGCACCTCCGTGCGACACAGGGGTAGTGGGCCGGCTGCGGCACGACGGATTATAGCACAGGAGGAGGGGTCCCCCTGCGGGCGAACAGACATCGGGGCCCGCGTTCCATGCAGATCCTCCACTACGTCGGCGACCGCATCGTTGACCTCCCGCCCGGGGCGCTGGCCGACGCCCTCGCCCGCCGGGACGGCGTCCTCTGGGTCGACATGGAGGGTCCCACCGCGGACGACCAGCGGGTTCTCGCCGACGTCTTCAAGTTCCATCCGCTGGCCATCGAGGATACCCTGAAACAGTCGCAGCGGGCCAAGCTCGAAGAGTACGAGGGGTACTACTTCATGACCCTCCACGCGATCCGTCAGGCGCAGCGGGGGACGAGCGTCGGATTGCAGGAGATCGATCTCTTCTACGGCCCCCACTACGTGGTCACGTCGCATCCGCAGCACGTTCCGGCGATCGACGAGGCCCGGACCCGGCTGGCCAAGGCGGGCGGGAGCATGCGCGACCACCCGGATTACGTCCTCTACACGATCGTGGATTCGGCCGTGGACACGTACTTTCCGGTGATCGACCGGCTGGACGCCACGTTCGACCGGCTGGAGGACCACCTCTTCTCGCGGCCCAGCCCGCGGACGCTCGATCAGCTGTTTCACGTCAAACGGAACCTGCTGCAGCTCCGGCGGGCGGCCACGCCGCTGCGCGACATGTTCAACGGCCTGACCCGGCGCGACACGGAGGTAATCCGCCCGCAGACGCTGGTGTACTACCGCGACGTGTACGACCACCTGCTCCGCATCACCGACCTCGTGGACACGCACCGCGACCTGCTCACCGGGGCGATGGAGATCTATCTCACCGTCATCAGCAACCGGCTGAACGAGGTGGTGAAGGTGCTCACCGTCATCACCGCGCTGCTGGGCGCGGGAGGCATGATCACCGGATTCTACGGCATGAACTTTGAGCGCACGCTGCCGCCGTTCGCCTGGCGCTACGGCGCCCTCGCCGCGCTGCTGCTCATCCTTGGCACCTGGACGGCGGCCCTGATCCTCTTCCGGCGCCTGCGCTGGCTGTGAGCCCCGCGTATCCTGCCTTCGGCTTCGTCGGCCCGCACAACCTCGGGCTGCTGGTGGATCTCTATGAGCTCGTCATGGCCGACGCCTACCTGCGCGAGGGGATGAACGACGAGGCGACGTTCGACCTCTTCGTCCGCTCCCTGCCGCCGCAGCGCGCGTTCCTCGTCAGCGCCGGCCTGGAGTCCGCCCTGCACTACCTGCGCCACTTCCGCGTGGATGCGGAGGGCATCGCCTACCTGCGCGGCCTCCAGCTCTTCAGCGACGCGTTCCTCGACTACCTCCGCGCCTTCCGGTTCTCCGGGGACGTGTGGGCCATCCCCGAGGGCGAGGTCTGCTTCCCGCCCGAGCCGCTGCTCGAGGTTACCGCCCCGCGGATCGAGGCGCAGATCGTCGAGACGTTCCTCCTCAACGCGATCAACTACCAGGTCATGGTGGCCAGCAAGGCGGCGCGGATCGTCCTGGCCGCGCAGGGCCGCGGGGTGGTGGACTTCTCGCCCCGCCGCGACCACGCCGCCGACGCGGCGATGAAGGCGGCGCGGGCGTCCTACATCGCCGGCTGCGCGGGCACGAGCAACGTGCTCGCCGGCAAGGAGTACGGCATCCCGGTGGTGGGCACGATGGCCCACTCGTACGTGATGTCCTTCCCCGACGAGCTGTCCGCCTTCCGCGCCTTCGCCCGGGAGTTCCCGCAGAACGCCGTGCTGCTCATCGACACCTACGACACGGTGCAGGGCGCGCGCCACGCCGTCACGGTGGGCCGGGAGATGCGCGCCCGGGGCCACCACCTGCGCGGGGTCCGCCTGGACAGCGGCGACCTTGCCGGCCTCAGCCGCCAGGTGCGCGCCATCTTCGACGAGGCGGGGCTGGAGGATGTGCGGCTCCT
>Ga0073934_10002698_pt1 | contig 35643 bp, 31 predicted proteins | sample LarsenN4metaG_FD_76834 | JGI IMG/M metagenome (GOLD analysis project Ga0073934, IMG submission 76834) | Hot spring sediment bacterial and archeal communities from British Columbia, Canada, to study Microbial Dark Matter (Phase II) - Larsen... ... | reverse complement strand
TGTTGGGACGATCAACGTGCCCAATACTGGGGGCTGGTCCAGCTGGACCACGCTGAGCACTGCCTTGCAGCCGACGACCGGCTCGCAGCTGCTCTATGTCACCTTTAGCAATCCCACGACCGGTGATGGGCAGATGATGTTGACGGACTGGTTCGAGCTGTCGCCATAGCCCGAACTTCGTCCTCCATGGCGAGACGCCTTGCCAAAGCGAAGGGCCTCGAGAAGAGGCCCTTCGTCGCCTTGATCAATGCCACTAAGCCGAATTATCCACGATCTCCGGCCTTTCCGCTGCGCGTCCCGGCCATCTAACTCGTCGTGGGGCATAAGCCGCGGCGGCCATCCAGTGTCTTGGTCCTCTATAGCCCACTCGCGTGCATTCTGCTCCGGGGTGGCAAGTGACGAGGCGGACGTGCCCCAGGATGGTGACCTGGTGGGCGGTATGCGGCCCACTGTGGTCCAGTTTGGAATCAACAGAAAGGCGAGGCTCCGGCCCTGTTCGCTCTATCCGCCGAAGAGTAACCTGGGCAGCCACATCGCCAGCTGCGGAAAGAGAAAGACGAGCAACACCCCGAAGCCTTGCAGGATCATAAAGGGCATCATGCCCCAATAGATGTCCGAGAGCAGCACTGAGGGGGGAGACACGCCCTTGAGGTAGAAGGCGGCCATGGCCACGGGGGGCGAGAGAAAGGCCGTCTGGAGGTTGACGGCGACCAGGATGCCGAACCATAGGGGGTCGATCTTGAAGTGCGGCAGCAGGGGCAGAAACAGCGGCACGAAGATGATGATGATCTCCGTCCATTCGAGCGGCCAGCCGAGCAGGAAGATGATCAGCATCGTCAGCCAGATAAACCCGGTCGGCGAAAGGTTGAGCCCTAAGACGAAGGTTTCGATCAGTTTCGAACCGCCGAGCAGCGCGAAGACCGCCGCGAAGAGGCTCGATCCGACCAAGAGAAACAACACCATGCTCGACGTGCGAATGGCGTCGAAGATTGAGGCTGTGAGGGTGTGCCGGTTCAACCGCCGATAGACGGCGCTCAGAATCAAGGCCCCCGCCGCGCCCATGGCCGACGCTTCGGTGGGCGCAGCCCACCCCATCACGATCGATCCCAGCACGAAAAAGATCAAGGCGCTGATCGGTAACACCGAGGTGAGGAGCATGCGGATGATCTGCCCCACTGGGAAATCGCGTTCCTCTTTCGGCAGCGGCGGGCCGAGCGTGGGATCGAGAAGCGTGCGCACGACCACGTAGAGGAAGAACAGCGTCGACAGGACGAGGCCGGGGAAGATGGCGCCGGCATACAATTGCACTGTCGAAACGCCTGCCGTCGCCCCGTAGAGGATGAGAAGGACGCTCGGCGGGATGAGAATGCCGAGGCATCCCCCGGCTGTGATGACGCCAGCGGACAGCTTAACGTCGTAGTTCGCCCGCATCATGGCCGGCATCGCCAAGAGCCCCATCAACGTCACCGAAGCGCCGATGATGCCGGTGGCCGCCGCGAAGATCGTGCAGGTGGCCAGGGTCGCCAGCGCCAGAGAACCACGCACCGGCCCCATCGCCACTTGAATCGCTCCAAACAGGCGATCTAAGATGCCCGAACGCTCGACCACATATCCCATGAAGATGAACAGCGCCACCGGGATCAACACGTCGTTCGACATCACGAAGAACGTGCGCGAGACCATGAGATCGGAGGCTAAGCCCCAACCGAAGCCGATCCAAGCGAAGACGAAGCCGAGGGCGAGGAGGGTAAAGGCGGTGGGAAAGCCCACGAAGATGGCCACCACAAGCAATCCCAACATGAGCATGCCGAGGGCTTCGCGACTCATGTCCAGCTCCCTCGCTGCAGACATCGCACGCACTTGATCACTTGCGAGACCCCCTGCAGGAGCAGCAAGAAAGCGGTCAGCGGAATGACCATCTTCAGCGGCCAGATGATCGGCCCGAAGGGGCTTTGCAGCGAACGCTCGCCGATGGAGTACGAATAAGAGGCGTAGGACCAGCCGGCGATGAGCATGGCCAGCATGGCCGGAAAGAACACAACCACATACAGGACCAGATCGATGCTGGCCTGCACGCGCGCCGGCCATAGACGGTAGATCATGTCGCCGCGCACGTGGCCATCGACCGCCAGGGTGTACGCCGTGCCCATCATGAAGATGGTGCCGTAGAGCATGTAACTGGCGTCGAAGGCCCAAACGGTGGGGCGGGCGAAGACTTTGGTGGCCACGACCTCATGCACGAGCGTATAGGTCAGCGGCAGGAAGAGCCACGCGAAAGCCTTACCGATCCACGTGTTGAAGCGATCGATAGCCCTGGCGAGGGCGTCCATATCTATACCGCCCCCTCAACTCCCTCTCCTCCGGGAGAGGATCATCCTTTACCCCTTTTTCTGAAAATAATGCGCGAACGCCGTATCGTTTTCGACCATGATCTTCTGGCGCCAGGGCACCGTGCGCGCCGCCCAGTCGCGCTGCGATTGGATGACTTTGGCGAAGAAGGGGTTATTGGCGCTCTCGGCGGCGATGATCTTATCCCATGCCTTGAGTTGCGCTTCAAGGACTGCTTTGGGAGTGACGATGAACTGCACGCCGCGCTTTTCTTCGAGTTCGACCATGTCGGCCGAGTTGCGGTCGTAGAATTTCCAGGTCATGTCGGCGGATTCGGCCATCGCGGCATACTTAATGATGGCCTGGAGATCCTTGGGCAATGCCTCGTACTTGGTTTTGTTGACCAGGAGTTCGAGATATTCGCAGGGTTGGTGATAGCTCTGCACCATGCAGATCTTGCGGACATCGGGAAAGCCGAGCAGTTTATCCGAGGTGGTGTTGTTGAACTCGGCGGCGTCAAGAACACCGCGCTCCATGGCCGGAATGATCTCACCGCCCGGCAAAATCTTCACCGCCGCCCCCATTTCGCCGAACAGCGTGGCGGAGAGACCCACGGTGCGGAAGCGCAGATCCCTAAGATCCTCCGGCGCTTTGATCTCCTTGGGGAACCACCCCAGGGGTTGCGTCGGCATGGGGCCATGGAAGAAAGATACCACATTGAATTTCAAAATTTTCTGCAACAATTCGTTATAGAGCTCCTGGCCGCCACCGTAGTGAATCCACCCCAGCATCCCCTCGGCGTCGAGGCCAAACGATGGGCCGGTACCGAACAGGCTGGCGGCTCGATCGCGGCCGAACCAATAGGCGGGAACGCCATGGCCGCCGTCTAACGTACCGCGACTGACCGCCTCGATCAGTTCGAAGGCCGGGACGACGGCGCCGGCTGGCAAGATGTCGATCTTCAGACGTCCGCCTGACATGTCATGGACCTTCTTGGCCCAGTCCTCGAAGATCTCATGAAAGATCTCCTTCGAGGGCCAGGTGCTTTGCATCTTCAGCGTTACTGGAGTCTGCGCCGACGCGCGCCTGACCCCTGGAGATCCTACTGCGGCGGCCGCAGCGGAGCCGGCCGCCACCACCGCTTTCTTGATAAAATCCCGACGCGATGCCTTGCGACGCGTGCCCTCAGCGGAGGGCTTTGCCGACTTCTTCATGCCGATCCTCCTCACATCGGGCCAAGCCTCATGGGGGAACCAGCCGAAAGCGGCTCCACCATATGCCATAAGTTATGATGATGTCAAGATTTTCTGGAATCTGATCGGGCCGCGAGACGGAGTGCAGCTGCGGCGTGAGCCGGAGGCCCAAGGGGCTGAGCCGTTAGGGAATGCCGATCAGCTTGTGAATCTGCAAGCTTAACCGCCATTGAGGGTGAGATCGGCAATATTCGACAGCTCGACGGATGTTCTCCTGTAGGTGCGGACCATCCATGGGTTGCAGGAAAAAATGCTCGAAGGCAAGGTGAGCGACCTCCTCCGGGCGCACCTCGTGTGGGAAGACGAGCTTGAGTTCGTTGCCACGGCACTGCACCAGCGGGCTGCGCGGCTTGGGGCTGACGGTGATCCAGTCGATGCCGTGGGGAGCTGGCAGCGTGCCATTGGTTTCGACGGCGATCTCAAAGCCACGCCGATGGCAAGCCTCGATCAGCGGCGTATCGAGCTGCAGCAACGGCTCGCCGCCGGTAAAGACGACGTAGGCGTGGGGCAGTGGTCTACCATCGTGCGCCGGCCACTGCTGCAGAATCGCGTCGGCGAGATCGTCCGCCGTGGAAAATCTCCCACCCCCAATGCCATCGGTGCCGACGAAATCGGTATCACAGAAGTAACAGGCCGCCGTGGCGCGGTCCTCCTCCCGTCCCGACCACAAATTGCACCCGGCAAAGCGACAAAACACCGAGGCGCGGCCGCTGCGCGCGCCTTCGCCCTGCAACGTGTAGAACAGCTCCTTCACCAGATAGGCCATCGTCCTATCCTCGTGGACGGGGAGCGGAAGGGCTCGTCCGGTAGGCGATTGGATCGGCCACCCCCGCCTCGGCAAACCCCTTGAGACGTAGCAGGCAGGAATCACATTGCCCACAGGCCGCGCCATCAGGGGTTGGGTCATAACAACTATGTGTCAAGGCGTAATCCACGCCGAGTTCGAGCCCGCGTTGAATGATCTGCGCTTTATCGAGGTGGATCAGGGGGCTATGGATACGTAGGCGCTGACGACCCTCCACTGCCGCCTTCGTGGCCAGGTTCGCCATTGCTTCAAAAGCCTGGATATATTCCGGGCGGCAATCGGGATAGCCGCTGTAATCCCGGGCATTCACGCCGATGAATACATCCTCGCTCTGGCTGACCTCGGCATAGGCCAGCGCATACGCCAGGAAGATCGTGTTCCGCGCCGGTACGTAGGTGATCGGAATGCCGTGGGCGATCTCATCCAGCGTACGACTCTTTGGCACCGCGAGGTCGTCGGTCAGCGCCGAGCCCCCGAAGACGCGGAGATCCATATCGACGATGGCATGGCGCACCACGCCCAGCGCCTGCGCCACCCGACGGGCGGCATCGATCTCAATGGCATGGCGTTGGCCATACCGAAATGTCAGGGCGTGCAGCCGAAATCCTTCGTGTTTGGCGATGGCAAGCGTCGTGGTCGAATCGATGCCGCCACTGAGCAAGACGACGGCGGATTTTGACTGCTGGATCATGCTGACTCCCATAGAGCGGCTGGCCCTGCAGACCAGTTGTCCTCACCCCCACTTTGGCCCTCCCCCCGGAGCCTCACCCCCCACCTGTATCCTCCCGCGCCAGGGGGGAGGAGATCAAAAAGGTCAGTTATTCCTCTCTATTCTCCCTAACTTGGCGCCTATGTGCATCCAGCGGGGAGGGAGGTACTGCACTTGGGCATGGAGTGCCTCCTGGCGGTGAAGAGGCGCTTCACACGCGGGAGTAGAGCATAGCCGTCTGGAAGAGGGCACTGGCTCGGCAACGGCGTAACGATTGGCATTGCATACCCCCTTGATATCCCCAAGTGTCCTCCAGTATAGGACATGTGGTAAAGTAGTGGCAAGTGATGCGATATGCATCAATGTAGACTGTGTATACTGTCGTGGTGCCGGGCCCGCTTCTCACTCCCTCTCCCCTGGGAGGGGGCTGGGGTGAGGGGAGTCCAACCGTCTGGATACCTCCGGCCGCCCTCATCTTAACCTTCTCCCGCGGAGAGCGGGCAGCGGCGCAGAGACAGCGCGGCAAACCGGTACCGCACATCCAACGAATGCTCCCAGGAGACCAGCGACCCAAAACTACTCGCTCAAGGGAAGGAGAAGCCCCGATGTCCAACGTCGCTACGTCGTTGCTGCCTGCGACGGTTCGCCCCATCAAGTATGAGGTGACTCTATCGCCGGATCTGGTCGCGTGCACCTTTACCGGTGAAGAAACGATCGACATCGAAGTGCGCCAAAGTACGGCACAAATCGTCCTCAACGCCGCCGAGCTCGAGATCCACGAGGCCTCCCTCCTGCGGAACGGACAGCAGCTACCGGCCGAACGCATCGACCTCGATGCCGAGGCGGAGACGGCGACGTTGACCTTCGCGCGTCCGCTGCCCACCGGCACCATGCAGCTTGCTCTGCGCTTCAGTGGCGTCCTGAACGATAAGTTACGCGGTTTCTATCGCAGCGATTATCTCCTCCCGGACGGGACGAAACGCACCATGGCGACCACGCAATTCGAGGCCCCCGACGCGCGTCGCGCCTTTCCCTGTTGGGACGAGCCAGCCTACAAGGCGAAATTCACCATCGCCGTCGTCATCCCCGCCGAGTTGACGGCGATTTCCAACATGCCCATCGTCAGCGAAACGCCCCAGCCGGAGGGCACCAAGCTGGTGCGCTTCGCCGAATCGCCCATCATGTCCACCTACCTGCTGGCCATCATGGTCGGGGAGTTCGAGTGCGTCGAGGCCCAGGCCGAGGGCACCTTGGTGCGCGTCTGGACGACGCCTGGCAAGAAGGAGCAGGGCCGCTTCGCACTCGATGTGGCCTGCCGCTTGCTGCAGTTCTACCACGGTTATTTTGGCATCCCGTATCCGCTCCCCAAGCTGGACCTCATCGCCATTCCCGACTTCGCCGCCGGGGCCATGGAGAATTGGGGCGCTATTACCTATCGCGAGGTGGCGCTGTTGGTCGATCCGGCCCATTCATCGGCGGCGACCCGGCAGCGCGTGGCCATCATCGTCGCCCATGAGATCGCCCATATGTGGTTCGGCAACTTGGTCACCATGCAGTGGTGGAACGATCTTTGGCTGAACGAGGGCTTCGCCTCATGGATCGAATACAAAGCCGTCGATCATCTCTTCCCGGAATGGGAGATGTGGACGCAATTCCTCTTCGCCGATATCGGCCCGGCGATGGCCCTCGACGGCTTACGCAACACACATCCCATCGAAGCCGAGATCAAACACCCCGACGAAATCAACGAACTCTTCGACGCCATTAGCTACAGCAAGGGGGCGGCGATCATCCGCATGCTGGAGCAATTCCTCGGCGAGGAGACCTTCCGTCAGGGCCTGGTGCATTATTTGTCGCGACACCAGTACGGCAATGCCCGCACGGAAGACTTGTGGGCGTCACTGGAACAGGTGTCGGGCAAGCCGGTAAAGGCGATCATGGATACCTGGACCAAGCAGCCCGGTTACCCGTTTGTCGAGGTGCGCGAACAACGCGTTGGCGAAGACCAGACCGCTTTGACGCTGACACAGCGGCGGTTCTTCTATGATTATGACCCCGCCCACGATCCTCAGGATACATCGCTCTGGCGCATTCCAGTTGGCCTGAAGGGTGCCGGGGCAAGCCAACCGTTCTTTACCATGCTGGAGAACCGCGAGAACACCGTCCTGCTGTCCGACAAAGGCAAGTCCGGCGACGGCGCCTCATGGATCACCGTCAATGCTGGGCGCACGGGATTTTTTCGGGTCAACTACAGCGCCGAGATGTGGGAGCGCTTCCGCCCGGCTGTGGAGTCACGAGCCCTGCCGACGGCGGACCGCCTCAGCTTGGCGGCCGATGCCTTTGCGTTGACGCGGGCCGGCTTACTGCCAGCGACGCAGTTTCTGTCGTTCATTCGATCCTATACTCAAGAGCGCGAATACCCAGTGTGGAGCGATCTGCTCGGCAGCCTGGGCTGGATGGCGAATTTGCTCGCCGAAGAGCCCTATGAGGCGCAGTTCAAGGCGCTGGCCCGCGACCTCTTGCGGCCGATCGTGGCGTACATCGGCTGGGAGCCCCGCCCCAACGAATCGCATTTGGATACGCTGCTGCGCGGCATGGTCATTCAGGAGCTGGGGCATTACGGCGAGGAGCCGGTATTGCAGGAAGCACGCACCCGTTTCGGCCGCTATATGGAAGATCCGCAGGCCGTGCGTCCGGACCTGCGTAGCGCTGTGCTTAATTTAGCGGCCCACGCCGGCGACGAATCGACTTATGCGATGTTGCGGGAGGCCGATAAACGTGCCACCTTGCAGGAGGAAAAGCTCCGCGCGCAGGGCGCCCTCGGCTACTTCCAGCAACGCGAGTTGCTGCAACGCGCCTTGGAGTTGTCCCTATCGCCCGAGGTGCGTTCGCAGGACACTATCCGCCTGGTCGGCGCTGTGGCGGCCAATCCGCGCGGCCGCGACCTGGCCTGGGACTTCGTCAAGGCGAACTGGGGAGAGTTCGATCGTCGTTACGGCGGCGGCGGCTTTTTGATCATGCGCCTGATCGAGTCGGTGACCAGCCATTTCGCCACGGCGGACAGGGAGCGCGAGGTGGCCGAATTTTTCCAGGCGCACCCGGTGCCCTCGGCGACGCGCACGGTGCAACAATGCCTGGAGCGCATCCGCATCAACACCCGCTGGTTGGCGCAGAATCGGCAATCCCTGGCGGCGTGGTTGAGCAGCGCTTCGTGATGTGAGGCGGCATGGCCTCGAGCTTGACAAAGATAGGCGGGTGCTGATGATGGCCGTGTTCAACACGGCGTCTGGCGAGCGAGAACCGTCAACGTTCTTCCGTCACCCCACTTGGCCCCCACCCCACCCTCTCCCGGAGGGAGAGCTAGTTGGGGGAGGGAAGACGACTCAAGTCCCCTTCCCCCCTGGCGGGGGAAGATGGGGATGGGGGGAAGAACGCTAGTCCCTCCCCCCTCAAGGGGGAAGGGGAATTTACCTCTCCTAGTGAGCGGAGGGAGAGGGGGAGTAGATAGAACTGTCATGGCTGTGGACCTGCATCCTCCTGCGCGGGAGCGCGGCGCCACCAAAGCAGAAGTGATTGCCATGGTCCAACAAGGCGAGCGATTCCCAGCTCGGTTTGGCCACGCTGGCTTTCGGAGAAATTTTTCATTCGACAGCATCTGGCGGAGGCGGTCTTAGCAAACAAAGCAAGTGGAAGGCTATGCTGTTCAGCCGGAAAGGGATTGGCTTGGCGGCGCCATGCAAAGCGCAGGGGCGAATCGCCATTGACTATCCGCCCCTGCCGCCACCCACAACGACCCGCCTAAATCCGCACCAACTTCACGACCTCGCCGATGTCCTCGACTTGCTCCAGATGCCACAGGCGCTCCAGGACGGCCTCGATTTGCGCCGCCGTGAGCAGGTCGCGCGTCAGGGCGCGGAACTTGGCTTCGATCTCCTGGTCGGTCATGGGATTTTTGTAATGGCCACGGTGATAGGCCACCTCCGCAATATGCTGCGCTCCCGACGCGGTCACCACCTCGACCCGGCTGAGCATGGCTTCGGGGGCACGACGGTTGGCCTCCTCGGAGACGCTAACTTTGACCTTTTGCACCAAGGCCAGAAGTTCGGGGTCACCCCAATATGCCGCGTCGAAATGCCGCGGCTCCACGGTGCCATACTTCAGCGCGACGGCCGTGACATAAGGCATACTGTGGTCGGCGGTCTCGCGATTGGTCGGATGCCATTTCTCAGCGTCGCCGGCCATGATGTTGACGGCCGTCTGCAGCGTCCCGATGTGGATCTCGCGAATCTCCTCTGCGCTGGCGAGCTGCTGCCGCACTTGCAGGGCAGCCTCGACCACCGTCTGCGAATACAGCCCGAGGGGAAAGCGTTTGACCGTGCATTCCATGATTTTGAACGGTCGACCGTGGCCGCCGAAAGGCTCGAGCTCGAAAGGCTCGCCGCTCACCGCCCGAAAGAAGCCCCCCGGCCCCTCGAAAATCGGCGCTGGGCCCGTCATACCCAGGGCGGCCAGTTGGGCGGCGAAGACCGCATTGCGGCTGGCGTTGGCGAAGGCGCATCCCTTCCACAACGACACGTCGCCGATGCGCGTCTGATAGAGGGCGAGATTGGCGGCAAGGCTCAGATTTAGGGCTTGCAACGTCTGCTCTCGAGACAATCCCATCGCCTTGGCTGCCCCTGCCGCGCTGGCCATCACGCCATGGGTGACGTGATCGAAACCGCGGCGACGGACAGACACCGCGTCGCACAGCCGACAGAACACTTCATAGGCCAGGATGATGGCAGTCAGCACGGTCTTGCCGTTGGCATGCGCCACTTCGGCCGGCGACAGCACGGCGGCGATGGCATCGCTCGGGTGGCCCGATTCTTGGCTGGTGTACCCATCGTTGAAATCGAGATAGCGCATCATTACGCCATTGGCGAATGTGGCCAGATCCATGCTGGTTTGTTGTCCACTGCCAAGCACGGTAGCGGCGTGTTGACTTGTCACGTCCCCCGCCAGGGTGCGGGCCATTTTGCTGGGCTCGCCGGTGTAGCCGCCAATGGCACACCCCAACGTATCGATCAGCAACCGCTTGGCTTGGTGCACCACTTCCGGCGGGAAGTCCTCGAACGTCAATGCGGCTGCGTAGCTGCTGAGATATTCTGCGATTTTGTCCATGACCGATCTCCGTCGTTGGGTTCCCCGCTATAGGCGCCAGGTTCAGCGACGGACAGTCCTGTTGTCCCCTCTCCCTTTGGGAGAGGGCTAGGGTGAGGGCGGTTCCAAACGCCTCTCACAGGGTTGGCTTCCCTCACCCCGACCCTCTCCCGGCGGGAGAGGGAGGCTGCACCAGGCGCGCATTCCCCCGCGAAGAGAGAATGGAAGAAGGAGGGCAGTGCAGCACATTTCCTGGGAAGCATTTGAGAGCCTTGACAGGACTCAGGGTGACCATGCTGTGCACGCACTGGCCCATGAAATCGGGCTTGATTATACACCGGACACGCACCCGTTAGGAAACCAGGAAAGACCATCAAAGCGAGACGCCGGAAATCAGCCGCAGCGATGTTAGGGCAACGATGGCAATTGCCTTGGCTGAGGTCGCGGTGTATAAAGAAAAGCGGTGGCATGCGTTCCATCCGGTGTCAACCGGAGTTCGATCGATGGGCTGCGCGCCGTCATGCGCAGCCTGCGGGCAGCGCCATCGGTGATGCCCACGGCCTAGCGCGATTCCCGGAGGTGGGGAGGAGCTATGGGGAGGCGGATCGAGTTTTCGCTGCTGGACAAATATCTCAAGGAGGAAGGCCAGGTCTACCTGAGCGGCATCCAGGCGCTCGTCCGGCTGCCGATGGAGCAGCACCGGGCCGACCGCCGCGCCGGCCTCAAAACGGCCACCTTCATCTCCGGGTACCGTGGCTCGCCCCTGGGCGGGCTCGACCTGACGCTCGAACGCATTCCTGACCTGCTGAAAGACCACCATATCCACTTTTCCTCGGGGGTGAACGAAGATCTGGCGGCGACGGCGGTCTTCGGTAGTCAAATGGTCGGGCTCTTCCCCGGCGCGAAGTACGACGGTGTGCTGGGCATGTGGTACGGCAAGAGCCCCGGCGTCGACCGCTCCGGCGACGCCTTCAAGCATGCCAATCTGGCTGGCATCGGCAAGAATGGCGGCGTCCTGGCGCTCGGCGGCGACGACCCGCCCTGTAAGAGTTCGACCATCCCCAACGCCAGCGATGTGGCCTTCTACGACGCCAACTTCCCCATTCTCTACCCCGGCAACGTTCAGGAAATCCTCGACCTGGGGCTTCATGGCTTCGCGCTGTCGCGCTATTGCGGGCTGTGGGTTGCCTTTAAAATCGTCACCAGCGTCGCCGACGAGGCGGGCACGGTCGAAGTCGGGCCCGATCGCGTGCGACCGGTCACGCCGGTGTTCGAGGTCGATGGTCGGCCGTTTTCCCATGCGATAAACATCACGCTGTTGCCGCAGTTCAGCTTGCAAATGGAACGCACATTGTACTATCAGCGCCTGGAGGCAGCGCGACGCTACGCAGCGGTCAATCATCTCAATCAGATCGTGGTTAACCCGCCAGAAGCCCGCTTCGGCATCATGACGGCGGGTAAATGCTACTACGATGTGTGCCAGGCGCTACGAGATTTGGGCCTCGACGGAGAAGATCTGCACCGTCTCGGCATCCGTATCCTCAAGCTCGGCATGATTTACCCTCTGGAGCCCGACATCGTGCAGCAGTTTGCCCAGGGGTTGGATGAGATCCTGGTGGTTGAAGAGAAGCGCAGCTTCATCGAAATGTTCGCCCGCGACATTTTGTACAATATGCCCCACCGCCCGACGATCGTGGGCAAGTTCGAGGAAGCGGGGCAGGTGCTGTTGCCGATCAACGGCGAACTGGATTCGGACATCGTAGCCCAGGCCATCGCGAAACGCTTGCAGCGCACCAGACGCCTGGAGACCATCGCGTCGCGTGCGGCGCGCATCGCCGCCCTGAAAACCCGCGACATCGAGTTGACGCTGGCCCGGCCGGCCTATTTCTGCAGCGGCTGTCCGCACAACCGCTCCACCGTCCTGCCGGAGGGCTCCATCGGGGCCGCCGGCATCGGCTGCCACGCCCTGGCCCTCGGCATGGACCGCCATATCCAGGGCATCACCCATATGGGCGGCGAGGGCGCACAGTGGATCGGCATGGCGCCCTTCACCGAGATCTCACACATGTTCCAGAACATCGGCGATGGCACCTTCTTCCATTCGGGCGCGCTGGCGCTGAACGCCGCCGTCGCCGCCGGCGTCAACATCACCTACAAAATTCTATACAATGCCGCTGTGGCCATGACCGGGGGTCAAGAGGCCGCTGGTGCCCTGTCGATCCCCGATCTCACCCGCAAGTTGGAGGCGGAGGGGGTGAAGCGAACGATCGTCCTCGCCGAGGATCCCAACAAGTACGCCCACGCTAAGCTCGCCAGCAATGCGGTGGTGTGGGATCGGGAGGAATTAGACCGGGCCCAACGCGAGCTGCGCGATACTCCAGGCGTGACGGTGCTCATCTTCGATCAACAGTGCGCGGCGGAGAAGCGACGCCACCGCAAGCGCGGCAAACTCGCCGAGCCCTCCCGGCGGGTGGTCATCAACGAAGCGGTATGCGAGGGCTGTGGCGACTGCGGGGCCAAATCCAACTGCATGTCGGTGCAGCCGGTAGACACCGAGTTCGGCCGCAAGACGCAGATCCATCAGTCCTCCTGCAATAAAGATTACTCCTGCCTCAAGGGAGACTGCCCGTCGTTCGTCACCGTGGACGTGGTCGGTGGTCCGGCCAAACGCGCCAAACCGGTGCTTCCCGACGTGACGACGATCCTGCGCGAGCCCGCGCACAAGGCATCCTGCGCCGAGGGCTATGCCATCTATATGGCCGGCATCGGCGGCACTGGCGTGGTCACGGCCAATACGCTTCTGGGCACGGCCGCGCTGTTGGAGGGTAAACAGGCGCGGGCCTTCGACCAGACGGGATTGTCCCAGAAGGGCGGTCCGGTGGTGTCGAGCCTGAAGATCTCCGACACCCCCCTGATGCTGTCAAACAAAGTGGCGGCCGGCGAGGCCGACCTCTACCTGGGATTCGATCTTCTCGTCGCCACTGCCCCCACCAACCTCGAAAAAGCCAGCCCCGACCGCACGCGAGCCGTCATCAGCACCAGCGAGATCCCCACCGGCGACATGGTGCGTAATAAACAGGTGCACTTTCCGGCGGTGTCCGGTCTGGTGCAGAACATCGAGCGCTGCACCCGGACGGGAGCCAACATTTTCATCGACGCCGAAAAGCTGGCCGAACGCCTCTTCGGCGATCATCTGGCCGCGAATCTCATTGTGGTAGGGGCCGCCTATCAGGCTGGTGCTATTCCGCTTGAGGCCGAGTCGATCGAGGAGACGATTCGCCTCAACGGCGTGGCGGTGGAAATGAACCTGCAGGCCTTCCGCTGGGGTCGACTATATGTTCAGGACCGTGCCATGGTCGAGCGCCAGCTCCGTGAGCTGGAGGTGCCAGACGAAGCCACGCCCACGTCGCTCGCTGACCTCGAGGCGCGCAAGCCAGGGGCAGCTGCCGCCGCTCGTCAACTCCTGGAGACCTCGGGAGTGACAGGGGAGGTGCGCCGTCTGCTGGCGATTCGCATCCCTGAGCTGATGCTGTACCAAAACATGGCCTACGCCCGTCGCTACGTCGAGTTCGTGAAAACCGTGGCGGCCGCAGAGCAGAGGTTAGTGCCGGACCAAACCAGGTTCAGCGAGGCGGTAGCGCGTTATCTCTTCAAGCTCATGGCCTATAAGGATGAATACGAGGTCGCCCGTCTGCTGCTGCAGGAGCGATTTTTGCAGCGTCTGCGCACCGAATTCGGCGTCGACGCGCAGATCGCCTTCAATCTCCATCCACCCCTGCTGCGTGCCCTCGGTCTCAAACGCAAACTGCGTCTGGGCACATGGTTTATCCCCGTCCTGAACATCTTGCGAGGGCTGCGACCGCTGCGCGGCACTCCCCTCGACCCCTTCGGCTATGCCAAGGTTCGCCGCGTCGAACGCGAATTGATCGGGGAGTATCGCCGGCGCATCGAGTTCCTACTGCCGAGACTCAACGAGGATAACTACGGGGTGGCTGTGCAGATCGCCGAGTTGCCCGATCTCATCCGCGGCTATGAGGCAATCAAGCTGGCATCAGTGGCTGATTTCAGGCGGAGGGCTGAAGAGCTACAGCATCGGTTCGACGCCCTGGCGTCGACCGCACCGGCCGTGAAAGTCACACTCTGAGCGCTGCGACTTCTGAGGCAGAGTCGATGGCATGGTCTGCCTTCTGCGCCGGCCAACGACTCGAGGATGCCCATAGCTACTTCGCCTGGAGGAGGTATGAGCGAACGCGCGTACGATGTCATCACCTTCGATTGCTACGGCACGCTGATCGACTGGGAGCGCGGTATCTGCCATGCGTTCTCCGGGCTGGCTGCGGCGGAAGGGAAACAACTCGACGGCGGGGAGGTGTTACTGGCGTATGCCGAGTTAGAGCCGGTGGTGGAAGCCGAAACATATCGCCGCTACCGTGATGTCCTCACCGAGACCGCGCGGCGCGTTTGTGAGCGTCTCGGGTGGCCAATCGCTAGGGAGCAAGCCGTTTTCCTGCCCGAAAGTTTGCCGCACTGGCCGCCGTTCCCCGACACCAATTCGGCTCTGGAGCGTCTGGCCGCCGCCGGTTACACGTTGGGCATTTTGTCCAACGTCGATGACGACCTGCTGGCCGAAACACGGCGCCATTTCACCGTCCCTTTCGAAATCCTGGTCACCGCCCAGCAGGTACGGTCCTACAAGCCTGCCCATGGCCATTTCCATGCCGCCCGTCAACGCATTGGCTCCCGCCGCTGGCTGCACGCGGCACAAAGTTATTTCCACGATGTCAGGCCGGCGCGGAGCTTGGGGATTCCGGTGGCCTGGATCAACCGCAAAGCAGAGAGGTCGAGCGATGGCGGCCACGCATATCGGGAGTTTCGCACCCTGACCGAACTCGCCGACTGGCTGTGTGAGGGCGAGGAGCGCGGTCTCTAGCGCTGGCTTCACGCCCGGTGCCGCGGCCTAGGCCTGGATTTCCCCTGTTCAGAGCAAAAAACGTCCGCGACAACGATGCGCCCCGCCAGCTGATCCTGACCTATGCAGCGAGCCTCTCGAGGATATAGCCAGCGAGAGAGTGCATACAAAAACAGGCCTGACACCGCTGGGGCGCGCAGTAGGGGAGCGGTATGCAGAGGATCTTATCGGGTCAACAAGGACGAACACTGCCAGGCCACGGCGGCGCCACGGCATTCAGGCGCTTGCCCACTGAGCGCCCTCTCATCGATGGCCGATTCGACTGGACGATGGTCTTCCTCTCGGCATGGTTTGTGGCCGGGGTATTCCTCGACGGATGGGCTCATAATCACGTCCCTGAGTTGGAAAGCTTCTTTACCCCCTGGCATGCGGTGTTCTACTCCGGCTACGCTGCCGTCTCTGGCTTCTTGCTTACGGCGTTGCTGCGCCATCGTCGGCAGGGGTTCGGTTGGCGTCAGGCCTTGCCCGTTGGGTATGAGTTGTCGCTGTGGGGGGTGGGGATCTTCCTCATCGGTGGCATTGGCGACATGGTCTGGCATGAGCTGTTCGGCATCGAAGCGGGAAGTCTCAGAGGCGGGCAGGTTCGCCCAGCGATTGACAAGTGGCACCTTTTCTGCAAAGATAACCGTCAACACTGCGCCAGGAGAGGCTTGTCCTCCTAGCGGGATCACGTCGGCAAGGATGAGCGAAGAGGCACGGCCGCATGGATCGTCCAGAGGGAACCTTTAGCACGGATCGCCGTCGCCAGGCTGATCGTCGGGCGGGTCCCACGACTTTCTGGAGCGCCCTGCGATTTCGCGGCCGGCGCCGAGGCTTCCGCCGCGCTGGAGAAGCCCGCCGAGCCTACGTCGATATCCCTGCACCACGCACCACTCTGTTGCTGTTCGTCGTCGTCATCGGGTCGATCCTCGATGCGCTGTTTACCCTCCAGTTTCTGGGGGATGGTGGCGAGGAGGCCAATCCATTGATGGCACTGGCGCTGACACACGGCAACACCCCCTTTGTCGGCGTGAAAATGGCGGTTACCGGCCTCGCAGCCTGGTTCCTGGCCGCACACCGCTACTTCCGCCTGGCTTATATCGGCTTACATGCCCTCGCTGTGGCATACGTCGGGCTGCTCGTGCTTCATCTCTCCTTATTGTCCTTCTAGGATAGTAGAGAGTGTCTGGACCACACAGGTCGCGCGGACATCTCGATGGCTGACGTGAGGCCAGCCCAGAAATCACCGCCTGGTGCACTGCAGAGCATCGCTCGCTCCATGACTTCTTGGCGCACAGCGGCCGTCTCCCTCTTATCGTTTTCCTCTGGCTTGCCGTTTGGCTTGGTCCTGATCGCCATCCCGGACTGGCTGCGGACCCTTGGCGTCGACATTCGCATCATCGGCCTCATCACCCTGGCGCAGGCGCCGTGGACGTTTAAAATTCTGTGGTCGCCGCTGATGGATCGCTACGCCGCGCCCTGGCTGGGCCGGCGCCGTGGTTGGGCCGCCATTACCCAAGTTATGTTGTGCGCCTTTGGCCTCGGCTTGGCAGGCGTCGGAGCTCATCCGGATACGCCATGGGTGATCGTGGCCCTGGCATTGGCTATCGCTTTTGCGTCGGCAAGCCAGGATATCGCCGTCGACGCCTATGCGGTCGACGTCCTCCGGCCCGAGGAGCAGGGCGTAGCCGTGGGGGCGCGCACAGCGCTGTATCGGGCCGCCATGTATGTGTCAGGAGGGTTGAGCATCACGCTGGCGGCGCAAGTGTCTTGGCCTCTGGTCAATTTCGGATTGGCACTGCTGTATGTGCCGATGCTGGCGATCACTTGGAAAGCCCCTGAGCCGGAGATTCGAGCTCCCGCCCCGAAAAGCCTCCGCGAGGCGGTCTGGTATCCCTTCCTGGAGGTGTTCCAACGCAGTCGGGCGCTGGAAATTCTCGCCTTCGTCGCCTCCTACAAGCTGGCAGATAACCTCGCAGGGGCGCTGCTCCGGCCCTTCCTCATCGATATGGGCTACAGCGCCTTCGATCGCGGGGTGGCACTGGCCACGGTCGGGTTGGCGGCGACTTTAGGGGGTACGTTCATAGGGGGGATGCTCACTACCGTGCTGGGGCTTGGGCACTCCCTATGGGTCTTCGGGGTGCTGCAGATCTTTTCCAACGTCGGTTATATTGTGCTGGCGCAAAGTGGGCTGAATCGTCCGCTAATGTACGGGGCGATGGCCTTCGAAAGCTTGACCCAGGGCATGGGCACCGGCGCCTTTGCGGTCCTGTTACTGCGGCTGACCCAAAAACGCTTCTCGGCGACCCAGTATGCATTGTTCTCCAGCCTGTTCGGGCTGCCTAGACTGCTGGCGGGGCCGGCGAGCGGCTTTGTCGTCGACGCCGTAGGCTGGCGAGTGTTCTTCTGGCTCACCATCGCTGCCGGTCTTCCCGGATTAGCTTTGCTGCATCGCTTTGCGCCATTGGGAGTGCGCGAGCCCACGTTGCAAGAGGACATACCGAAAATCTTGCCGGGTCTATCGACGGCGGCGCTCGTCGTGCGGGGGCTGGGCGGGGGGATGGCGGGTATGCTCGTGGCGGTCTCCACGGTGGTTTCCCTATCGTGGTTGAGGGCGATGAAGACGACATCTCTCGGAGAGTTTTGCGTCCTGGAGGCGCTGATCGAGACGGTCCACCCCTCGGGAATTGGAGCTTGGCTCCAGCTCACGGGCATCGTGGTGTTCGGCGCCATGAGTGGCCTGGTGACGGCCGCCTTGTCGGCCGCCCGGCGTACTGGTCACGCAGTCGAGGCTGACCCTAACTCCGACTAAGATGTCGCCCAGGCCTTCAGAACACCAATATCGCTCGTCGCCCGACGGCCTCTACGGCTGAACACACTGAGGGAACAGCATGACTGCTCGACTCACATCCATCGGGGCTAGGGCGTTGCTGCTCGCTCTTGCCTGGTCGCTGACGGGGTGTCTGTCGTGGCGCGTGACGGCGATAGCAGGGCCTGGGACGATAGACCCGTCGCTCAAGGTCATTGCCCTTGCCCCGGGGGATGGACTGTTGACCGATCTCGTCGGTTTTGCCCTGGCCGAGGAAGGCTATACCATCGTCGATACCGGGACGACTCTGGCCGTGCTCATGTTCCTGCAGGAGCGTCAGGAAAATATCCTGACACCGCAGGTCACGTCGGCGCTGCGGCGACGCCATATCGATGCGATCTTGGCAGTGCATCAGGTGAAGAATTCGAATCATCTGCCACAAAAAGTCACGGCACAGCTGTATAGCACAGGCGACGCCACGATGCTTTGCCACAGCGAATGGCATACGGGCTGGAGCCAGCGCGGGCCTGTCGATGCCGCGCGGGAGATCGCGACAACGCTCTTGAAGTGTCTCGAACGGCCATCTGACCGGGTTGAGACTCCTAGCTTGTCGGATTCTCCCTAAAGAGGAGCTGGAAGATATCGAAGAGGGGGAGGGGGTGGCCATGCGATTTGGCATCATTCTCGACGGAGGGAGCCCTCTAGGCCGGCCGCGACAGCAAGTTCTAGAGGACATTCTGGCGAAGGCCCGCGCTGCCTACCGTTGCGGCTTTCAATCCATCTGGGTAGGGCCAGGCTACCTCAATCAAGGATGGCATTCGAGCGTGCTGCTGGGCAGGGTTGCCGCCGAAGTACCGGGGATGGAGCTGGGCATAGTCGGCATCCTGCCGTTATATCATCCGGTGGAATTGGCCGAACAGCTCGCCACCCTCGACGTCATCAGCGGTGGGCGCCTCGTCCTGGGCGCCGCTATCGGTTGGCGGGATTTTCACTTTCGCGCCTTTGAAGTGCCCCTGGGGGAGCGACTGTCACGTTTTCTCGAAGTACTGCAGATCATGAAAACCCTCTGGACCCAGGAGCAGGTCGCATACACTGGCAAATATTTCCACCTGGACGATGTGCCGGGGGCCGGTCAACCCCTCCAACGCCCTTATCCGAAGATCCTCATCGCCGCCAATCTCGATCCGGGCGTCAGGCGTGCGGCCCGCATCGCCGATGGCTGGTTGATCAGTTCGCGTGCCACCCTGCCGACGATCGCCCGCCAGCTCGCACTTTATCGCAAGGCCCTGCCGGAAGGTCAGGGCGGATATGCCGCGGCCTGGCGTGAAATGTATGTGGCGCGCGACCGCGATCACGCCATTGGTATTATCCGACCGCACGTCGAATGGCTCTACCGCGACCGTGCGGCATTAGGCCATAATCGGGCGCTGCCAGAGGCTGATCGCATCGATGTCTCATTCGACCAGGTGCTGGAGGGGCGATTCATCATCGGGAGCCCCGAAGAATGTGCCACTGAGGTGCGGAAGTACCGTAGACTCGGCGTCGAGGAACTGATCTTGCGTTGCCAATGGCCGGGGATGGCGGTCGCTGAGGCATTGAAAGCGATCGAGCTGTTTGGGCGGGAGGTGATGCCGCGGCTGAGGGCATGAAGGGGCGAACGGTGCGCCCGGATAGCCGATGGAGTGCCTCCCTCACCGGCGCAGTAACTCGGCGAAACTCAACTCATGGCCGTCAGGGTCGGTGAGATGAAAGTAGCGTTCACCCCATGCGCCATCTCGCGGCGCTTCCGGTTGGAGCCCCTGCGCCAGCAGCGCCTGATATGTGGCTTCGGCATCATCCACTCGAAAGATCACCCGGCCCCACCACACCGGCTCACGGGCGGGGGAGAGTATCAGGTTGACATAGCCAGATCCGGCGCGAAAACTGGTGAAGCTGGCCCCTTCACCGCCGTACAGGAATTCAAGGCCGACCTTCCGATAAAATGCCACTGCCCGCGCCATATCGTGCACGGCCAGCGTGACCGCGCTGATGTGCTGGATGCTCATAGCTGGCGTTCCTCCGTATACTGTCCTGCGCCCGAACTGTTGCTGTGCTGAGACTTAGCATACCTAATCGGGTCGCGAATGTCTTGGAGCTTTCCATGATCCCCCGCTCGAGGCAATCGTCCGCCCCTGCTCCCCTCACCCCTGCCCTCTCCCGGTGGGAGAGGGAGAACGGCCCCCGTGTCTGCAAAAGCGATCGACGTTGACACGCCCTTGCACTTCCCCTAGAATCCCACTGGTCCGCACCTGACACACAAAGACCTTGGGGGGTAAACAGGGAATGGACGGGAGATCGCCCCCGGCGATGCCGGTGGATATCCCCGTGAGAGAGGAGCACAGGCGGCGGCTATGGAAGTCCTAGCGCTTGAACGCTATCGATTACAAGGTTTGCTCGGGATAGGCGCGCAGTATGAAGTTTACGCGGCGATCGACAGCGAAACAGATGCTCCGGTCGTCCTCAAACGACCGTGGGGCCAGAGCTTGCGTGGCGGACAGTATCGCTCCGTTGACGAGCTGTCAGTCCGCTTGATCGAGATCCACCGCCGCTTCGGGGAAACGGTGCCGCATATCTCGCATCTCATCGGCTATGTTGAGCCCGCCCGCCACGGCCACTACTTCGGAGATGCGCTTCCCCAAGCCTATTATGTCTTGGTGGAGGAACGGGCGCGCGGCGTGCCGCTCGTCGCCGATCTCAAGGACAAGTTTCGCGGCATTCCGATCGGCCTTGGCCAAAACCTCTTCGCGCTCTATCCCCTAGTGCCGCGCATGACAGCTGGGGCCGTGCCGATTCTCCTGCAACTCCTCGACGTCGAGGAAGCGTTCACCGCGAGCCATTGCCTGGTGATGGATCTGCGGCCACAAAATGTGTTTTTCGACCCCTGCCAGGGGACGATCACCGTCATCGACATCGGCGCCTTTGTCGATGGTGACACGGCTCGTCAGCGCCATCAGCCAGTGGATCTGCACGATTGCCTCGTCGAGTTGTGCAAGTTTTACCTGGCGCCTCAAATCCCGCCCAGCCACGCTCAGAGCTATCGCGAGCCGTTTGGCATGGGACCAGCCTTAGGCTTTACCAGGGAGCTGGAGCGTATGATGCAGAGCTGCCACCAGCTTGCCGCGGGACCTTTGCAAGAGGCGGCCATCGCCATCCTCGATCGTATCAAACGACGAGATTATGGGGCTGTGGAGCCATTTCGTCAGGATGTTCAGCGCTATTTCGCCCTCGTCGACGAACGGAACCGACAGCTGAAAGAATTGCCGCATCTCGTCGATGCCTGGCGCCAGAGTTTAGCGATGTTGTACGATAAGTACTGGCGCAAGTTTCTCTTCGATCCTGAGACGGATCTTCTGCACTATCAATGATCTGGGGACCTTTGCTCGTTACGCCACCAGGCCAATGTCGCAAAAGTTATCCTTGCCCAATGGTCGCGTCGCTGCCTACCATGACAATTCCTGCCATGGCGAGGACGCCTTCGTCATCCGCGAGCTGACTCCCGATAGCGCCCTGGATGGCGTCAGCGACGGTGCCACCGGCAGCGGCGGACGGTATGCCAGTCAGCACGTGGCCGATCTCCTGCGAAACGCCACAATCACCGGTGTGCACGACGTCGTTGCCCTCCTAGGGGAGGCCAATCGCGAGCTCTATCGACGTGGCCGGGGACGGTTTTTTCTGGCGACCCTGTCGCTGGCGTTGAAGCTCGGCGAGACGTTGCACGTAGTAAGCGTCGGCGATAGCCCGATCTTTCTTTGTCGCAACGGCGAGATCGCGTCGCTCACCACTGCCACCATCGGGCCCATGTCGCTCGGGATGACCCATTTGCTGGGCCAACATGAACAGCTGCGCTACAAAGTTCGGGAGCTCACGCTACGGGAGAAGGATTGGCTAATCGTGGCGAGCGATGGGCTCATTCAGAACGTCGCTCCACGTGAGCTTGTCTCCCTACTGGATGACGCGACCAGCCCCGAAGCGGCGGTCACGGCGTTACGCACCCTCCTCTGCGACAAGAAGCGTCGCAACAGGGGGCGGGACGATGATCATACGAGTTTTCTCCCGGACGATGTGACAGCTGTGCTCCGTTACTTGGCGCCGAGATGGCAATCCTGTTCCCCGTGAGAGCACCGGCTCGATCACAGTCGATGGCGCGATCGCCGAGAGGGATAGGCGGGACATCGGGGGGCGTGTTCAAGGAGGATGTGAGACAGACGATGGAGGAACAACCCTGGACAGCCGATTGTCATCGGCTGATGGCCGAATTTAATGAGGTGGCGGTCATGGCGTTTCGCCAGGAATTCGGCCAAGACGAGTCGACTTCCGTGATGGAGATGACCGTCCACCCCATGGAAGAGCACATTCAGCTCAACGTCGGACCGCGAGCCACCTTTCTGGTCGATGGCGAGACCGGGTTGGTGTTCAAAATCGGTAGTGGTGGCCGTGTGCGTTATGAAAAGTGCATCGGCCAAGTCAGCGGCGTCACCGGCCGTGAGCTCTATCGCTGGCTGTGGTGGTAGACAAGCATGCAGAGCTGGTTAGCGTTGGGCTTGCAGAGCTTGGCGCACGATGCGACGGCTATCGGCGGCGGTGAAAGGCTTCGCGAGGTGTAGACACCCACTTCGCTGCAGAAATCCCTGGCTCTCCGGGCTCAGCGTGTCACCGGTGAGAAAGATGAAGCGTGACAGCAGATGAGGCTGGTGTGTGGCCACGGCCCGGAACAGGCCGGGACCGTCGAGCTCGGGCATCCGCATATCACACAAGATGAGGTCGTAGTCCTGCTCCTGCAGCCTTTGTAATGCCTGCCGTCCATTCGCCGCGGTGTCCACCCGATGGTCGTCCCGACGCAGCGCTGCCGCCAGAGCTAGAGCGACGGCTGCCTCATCTTCGACGACCAGGATGGCCGCTCCCTCCGTTGGAGGCGGGGATGCAGCGGCCGGCGCTGGGGTGAGCTGCATCGGCACCCCGGTCGGCTGGATCGGCAACTCGATCCGGAAGATGGTGCCCTGTCCCCGTTGGCTGCTGACGCGGATGCTCCCGCCATGGCTTTCGACGATACTCCGGCAGAGCGGGAGCCCAAGGCCGGTGCCAATCCCCGGCGGTTTGGTGGTGAAGAACGGCTGAAAGATATGCTCGCGGATGCCGGCAGGAATGCCCGGTCCCGTGTCGGCGACCTCCAGGACAAGCCGGCTGTGAGCAGCATCATACCCCGTTGTGATCGTCACCTGTCGGGACGGCGAGCTCTCGGGGAAGGCTTGTTGGGCGTTGATCAGCAAGTTTAACACGACTTGATGTAACTGGACGGGATCGGCGTCTAGGAGGGGCATGTCGTCGGCCAGGTGCTGGTGTACGACGATGTTGTTGATCTTTAGCACGTGTGCGAGCAGCTGCAGCGCCTCTGTGACGACGGTGTTGAGGTGAACCGGCGTGCGCTGGGGTTCACTGCGGCGTGCCAACGCCAAGAAATGCTGTACGACCTGGAGGCAGCGCGCGGCGGCGTGCCGAAGCTCTGTGATTCGCGGTTGCAAATCTCTATCTCGCGCCTCTTCGGCGAGCTGGTCGATCTGGAGCTGCACGACCGTCAGTGGATTGTTCAGCTCATGGGCCACGTTCGCCAGGAGCACGCCCATGGTGGCGAGCCGCTCGCTCCGATAGAGCGCTTCGCGCTGGCGCTGCAGATCTTGTTCCAGCCGCGAGCGCTCGGCCATCTCGCGCCGGAGGGCCGCGTTAGCCTGCTCCAGCTCGATCGTGCGCTCCCGCACCCGCTGTTCCAGGCTATCGCGCGCCCGGCGCAGTTCCTCCTCGGCCCGCCGTAACCGTACCATAGCCCGCACCGTGGCGAGGAACTCGTCCGGCTGCACAGGCTCCGTCAGGTAGGCATCAGCACCACCTTCAAGCGCCCGTACGCGGTCAACCCCCTCCACAAAGGTGGCCGAGATTTGCACCACGATGGTCGGCGCCGTGGCGGGATCGAGTTTGATCCGCCTGCAAACCTCGAGGCCATCGATATCGGGCAGCTTGACGTCGAGGAGGACGAGGTCTGGCCGTTCCCCTGCGGTCAGACGTAACGCTTCTTCCCCGCTAGCAGCCTCAAATACCGTAAAACCGGCATGCTGTAGCATGCGAGTTTTGGCATAGCGGGCGCCCTCGTTATCGTCGACGTTGAGGATTTTCATAGCGATTCCTATCCATCACCGCTCTGCGTAACGCGCACTCCGTTCCGTGCGGCCTTCAATACGGCTAGTACCTGCTCGCGCCAGAGGGTTGCTTTCGACAAGATGACCACGCCTTGGGCGGCGAGCCGCTGCTGTTCCACCGCGTCGAGAGGCCGCGCCGTATAGACGACGATGGGCAGATCTCTTGTCGCGGGATCGGCCCGGATCTGTTCCAGCACCTCAAATCCGGAGATATCCGGCAACGTCAGATCGAGGAACACCATCTGGGGATGTTCCTCGCCTACCTTCAACAGCCCTTCACGCCCACAGGCGGCCTCGCAGACGCGGTAAGGCATCCCCGCCAAGAGATGTCCGAGGACGTAACGCGCCCCTGCGTCGTCATCGATGATCAACACCTTCTCCGGCGCCGATTGCCGCGTCAGCCGTTCCAGTGTTTCCAGCAACCAGGTGCGCTCGATGGGCTTTATATGATAGGCATCGGCACCGAGGGCTAGCCCCTTACGCTGATCCTCGCTGGTGGTGACAACGACGACGGGGATGCCCTTGGTCGCCTCCTCGCCCTTCAACTCAGCCAGCCAGGCCCAGGAGTCCTCTCCGGGCAACCAGATATCGAGGATGATCACCTGTGGTCTGAATTCGCGCATCACCTCACGCGCCTGCCGCACGGTCCGAGCCGAGATAAGCTGAAAGCCCGAGCCCTGCAAAAACTTCTGGTAGAGGAAGAGATCGACCTCTTCGTCTTCCACCACCAGGATGGTCGGCCGCTTGGGGTCCGGCTGCTCCTCGGCCTCAGTCGCTTCAATGCGTACGGTTGATGCCTGATACCGCAAGGGGATCATCACGGAGAAACGGGAGCCCACCCCAGGCGTGCTCTCGAGCGCAAGGTTGCCCCCCAGCAAGGTCGCAAGCTTTTTGCACAATGGGAGGCCCAATCCTGTTCCTTTGACGCGCTGTTGCAGCGGGTGCTCCACCTGAATATATTCCTCGAAGATGCGTTCCTGATCCTCGGGGGGGATGCCGATCCCTGTGTCGGCGACTGTAAAGCGCACCGCTTCGCCATCAGGGAGCAGGGTGGCCGATACCCGCACCTCCCCCTGGGGCGTGAACTTCAGGGCGTTCGAGATGAGATTGCGCAGAATTTGCGATACCTTGCTTTCGTCGGTGAAAAGCGGCGGGAGGCCTACGGGCTCGTCGAAGATCAGGCTGATCGACTCGCTCAACAGGAGCGGGCGCAGCATGCCACGCAGTGTTGCGAAAAGGGTGGCAACCTCGAACTCAGTAGGTCGCACCGTAATCTTGCCGGCCTCGATCTTGGCTAAGTCGAGGAGATCGTCGATCAACTCCGAGAGATCCTCGGCCGCTTTTCGAATAAAGGAGACCTGCTTGATTTGCTCTGCAGTCAGATCGCCATCCACCCGCTCCAATAGCAGCCACGACAGGGAGAGGATGGTGTGGATGGGCACACGGAACTCATGGCTCATATTGGAGAGAAAACGTGATTTCATCGCATCGGCGTGCCGTAAGTGCTCGGCTTTCTCGTCGAGTTCGGCGTATAGGGCGATAACGCCGCGATTGGTGTCCTCCAGCTCGCGGTTGAGCCGGACCAACTCTTCCTGCTTCTGACGTAACTCTTCCAGGGTGAGTAGCAGTTCTTGATTCTGGCGTTGTACTTCCTCCAACAGGCTTTGCGGAGGCTGCTTGGTCAATACCTCCATCAGCTCTCCGAGGCGCTTGGACGTCAGGACCGAAGCGTGCTTGGGGAAGAGTTTCTTGACGGTGACTGTCGTGCCCTCCTCAGAGGTCTGCACGTCGAGTTGGTCCATCAGGCGGCGGGCGCCCAGGATCCCCAAGCCGGTGCCGATGGGCGAAGTGTACCAACCCTCGAGGATGCGTTGCAGCATGGCGATGCCAGGGCCGTGATCGCTGATGCGGATGAGCAAGACCTGCGGCGCGCTCGTTCCCTCAACGGCAAATTCCACTTTGCCCCCAGCGGCATGGCTCAAAGCGTTGCGGGCGATCTCTGACACCGTGGTGGCGATGCGCGTCCGATCCTGCGCATCGAACCCTAACAACTCGGCGAGCTGCCATGCCCTTCGGCGGGCAAGGACCACGTCATGCTCATGTTGGAGGTTTACCGTGAGAAGACGCATAGCGCATCCCTCCCACCCTATCGGCTGCCGCTCTGTTGTTTCACCACCAGCACTGTGACGTCATCCCGGCCACGGGTGAAATCCCGGTAGAGCACACCGGCGATCAGACTGGCATGCCGTGTGTTCAATCCTGGATAGGCCCCGAGGTTCCAACGGCCGGCGAGCCCGTCGGAATGCAAGATCAGGATCGCTTCTGCGGTCCAAGGGGCGTTCACCGCCTGGATCTTCCGCACGTGATGCCCCACAATGCCGTTCTGGGAGATGAAGGGATGCGGTTTTGCGGCTGTGATGAGTGTCCCGGCAATATTCCCGACCCCGGCGAATGTCACCTGTTGCCGCCCGAGATCCACCTCGACGACTGCAACGGCGGCGCCGCGCGTGTGACGTAAGGCCCCATGCATCAGCCCGAGGAGGGCAGTTGGCTCGCCGGTGGGATGCGCACGCACAACCTGCACGGCCAGCTGCGCGGCCTCCGCTGCCCCGGGGCCATGACCCAGTCCGTCCGCCACCACCAGCAAACCCCGCCCAGGGCGCAATTCACACGCCCAAGCATCGCCGCTCACGTCTTCGCCGGGCATAGGCCAGCAGATGGCCCCTATCTCGAGAGTGGGCACGCGCCCTGATTCTGGGGCAGGCAACGCGCCGGACCGTTGTCCCTCCCGCACCCATGCCAGCAAAGCGGTTCCTTTGCCGGGCACCGAGTAAATATCCCACATGGCGGCCAGACGGGTGATGGCACCCAAACCGATCCCCAGACTGCCGGTGGTGGAATAGCCATCGCGCAGGCACTCGCCGATGAAACGCATACCAGGGCCCCTGTCCAGGGCTAGGAGTTCGATGCCAGCCCCGTCCAGCGACCGCATCAGCAATTGGCCGCTGCTGGCATGTTTGACCAGGTTGGTGGCAGCCTCAGTCGCCACCAGAGCGGCCCTTCCGGTATCGGTATCGTTGAGGCCTGCCTGACGGGCCAGATGGATGGCGGCGCGACGGGCTGCAGCCACTTGACTATGCTCGGTGATGGGGATACAGAACATCGCTTTGCGCGTCCTTGCGATCGAAAGCCCGACCTTTTACCCGTGGATGGCGCGTGCTTCCGTCGCACCTCACTTCCTCCATTTGACGATTCGCACCCGCGTGCCTTCGCCGGGGCGAGAGACGATCTCGAATTCGTTCGCCAGCCGTTTGGCCCCACCGAGGCCCAAGCCCAGCCCACCGTTGGTCGAATAGCCATCCTTCATGGCCAGCTCGATGTCGGCAATGCCGGCTCCCTGATCCTCGAAGGTAAGCTGCAATCCGCGACGCATTCCGTCGTTGAGCACCTCCAACCGTAACGTGCCACCCGCTCCATAGTTAATCGTGTTGCGCGCGAGCTCGCTCGCCGCCGTGACGATTTTGGTCTGATCCACGAGGCCGAACCCCTCGCGCCGGGCCCATTCCCGCACGACTTGCCGCGCCCGTACGATGTCCCCCTCGGAGCGCAGCGGCAGAACCTCATCTTGCAGCACCGCCATCCGTCTCTCCCCGCAGTCCCAACCACACCCGTAGGAGGTCAATGCCCTTTTCGACGCTCAATGCTGTACGGACGCCCTTCAGCGACAGACCTAACTCGACCAGTGTCATCGCCACAGCGGGTTGCATGCCGACGACGACCGTCTCGGCATCGAGTACTCGCGACATCGCCGCGATATTGCCTAGCATACGCCCGATGAAGGAGTCGACGATCTCAAGCGCCGAGATATCGATCAACACCCCATGCGCCTGGTCGGCCACGATGCGCTCCGTCAGATCGTCCTGTAGCGCCAAGGCTAGGCGGTCGTGCATATCGACCTGGATCGTCACCAGGAGAAACGCGCCCATTTTCAGGATAGGAATGCGCTCCATCATGTATTTTCTCTGGTTAAACCTATAATACCATGCCGGCATGGCCAAAACAGGAGCACGTTCAAACTCCGGAGGACTTTTTGACGACGCTCAGTTGCTGACGTTGTAAGGCCCAAGCGAAGGCATCGGCTAGTGAAGCCTTGGTCGTGATGTCGCTGAGTTCGACGCCCAAGTGCACAATGGTCTGGGCGATCTGCGGACGAATGCCGCTGATGATGCAATCGGCCCCCATCAAGCGGGCTGCCGCGACCGTCTTGAGCAGGTGCTGGGCCACAAGGGTGTCCACTGTAGGCACGCCCGTGATGTCGATGATGGCGATGGACGCTTCCGTCTGCACGATCATCTGCAAAAGGCTTTCCATCACCACCTGCGTCCGCGCGCTGTCGAGCGTCCCGATCAAAGGCAAGGCCAGGATCCCTTGCCAGAGTTTGACCACCGGCGTAGACAGCTCCAGCAGTTCTTCTTGCTGACGCCTGATCACCTCTTCGCGGCTTTGCTGATAGACTTCCGTGACATAGAGGCCCAGCTTGTCGAGCAGCGCTGTGGCCGCCCACGTTTCGGCTGCGAGCGCCTCAAGATCTTGACTATAGACGGATCGGAAGCAGGTGAACAACGGCTGCTTCAGGGAGAAGATGAAGGTGGCCGTTTCCGAAGCGGAGAAGCCGAGGGCGGCCCGTGATTTCGATAAGGCACTGAGGAAATCGCGGACCTCCGCCCACTCGGGGGCCAGAATATCTTCCAAGTTGCCCTTCAGGGATACCTCACGGAACACGTCCAGAAACTGGCGCGACTGCTCGTACAGCTCGCGATCGGTGATTAAATCGCGGCGCAAGGTGGCCGCTTTGAGCTGGTCTTCGACCCACTTGGCCAGCAATTCGTTCTCATACCTGCTGAGGATTTCAGGGAGTTTGCTCCCCGCGTTTCGACCCATATAGCACGCTCCTCATCTCCCGGCCAGGTCCTAGTCTCGTCCTGCGCCGGCGACAATGATCACCATGGGTAGGTCGTTACGTTTTAGGCTGGTATAGTACACCTCTCGCAAGGCTCTCAATGGTCCGACCTCCGCTTTCACGGGAAGCAACCCGCTTAAGGGGTGTGCGCAGCTCGGAGTTGTTCAGGGTCGGGCTCAAATCTATGCATTTGGGGTGGCTGTCGAGGAGTTACCCTGAACGTTAGGGGATGCTTCTGAGGATTTATAATAACGATGTTTGTTCTGAATGATTATTGAATAAATTCGATATGTGTCTCACATTCCACGACAAAATATAGCGCAGTATAAGGTTCTGCTGGGGATTTCGCAACGAAGAGTGCAAATTGAGACCCCAGTCACCCCGCAGCTTCAATGGGGCAAGGGACATCCGATGGGCTGTGCCTGTTGGTCAGGATGCTGTGTCAGGGCTGGTGAGGTACTGCCTGGAACGTCATGTCCTGCGGGGCTAGTGCTCAGCGGGGCTGGGCCTCGAGGATGAACGATAGCCCGTCGGCCATCTGGGTCATGCGCCCCAAGAACAAACTTCCCTTGGCGAGGAACATCGCTCGTCGCATGGTTCCAGCTCGCATGCGATCGAGCGCGTGGCCGAGGAAGGGGATCGCTGAGGCGATGTGTCCTTGCGTCGGCGAAAACCCTGGCATGCCGTGTGTGGCCACGAACTGTGCCGCATCGGCTGGGGCAATCTCCTTCCGCAACGCCGCCAGACCGGCGATGACTCGATAGTTGAGCAATGGCACGTTGCCGCTGCCGGCGGGCTCGGTGACTTCCGGATTGTGCAGTTCGGTAGCGTACTTATCGATGTCTTGGAAGCGCAAGCCGAGCTGCTCCAGAGGCTTACTCACCAGATGCTGGAAGATGGCTTGCTGTGACGAGCCGGCCGCGACGGTATGGCGGCCGATGGCATCGAGACGGAGCTTGGGTGACTGGCCGTCGTCGGCGCCGATGAGCAAGGCCACGCCAGCCAGGACATCTTCCAGGATCGGTTGATCGTGCTGCAAGTGCCCCTGGAATTTCATCCCCAGTTTGGCCAGCGAGCAGCCGCCGATGACCGCCACCTGCCGAAACATGTGGGAACTCACCAAGCCTGCGGCCAGCGCCATAGCATGCACTGGACCACAGCAAAAGCCCTTGACATCGGCGCCCGTCGCCTGCGTGCAGCCACACATCTCCGCCACGGCTTTGGCGAGATTGCCGCCGCCGCGCTGATAGCGATCCCCCACCGCCTCCTCGCCGCTATTGAGCACATACTCGATCGTCGTCGGGTCGGTCTGCGTGTGAGCGATTATCGCGCGCAACGCCATGGTGGCAGCGGCCTTACAAGCCAAATTTTCCAACAACACACCAGCCGCCAGCGAGGTATCCTCGTCGTGGGCAGCATGGATGCACCCGATCAGGCGACCGTCGCGCAGGTAAAGCGGCAAGGCGTGTGTGGCGGCACCCACTTTGCTCGCGATGGCCGATCGCGTAAATCCCTCGCCGAGACGCGCCAGATCGGCCGGGGCGATGAGTGGATGCCGTGTCAGCAGGTCGCGGGCCAGGCGCGTAAAACCCTCCTCCAGCCAGACCAGGTCGAAGGCGTCGCATATCCTCAGCAAGCCGTAAAATTCTTCCTCGGGCATGATCTCGCCATGCGGCCCCCAGCGCTGCCCACCCTCGCTCACATTGAACCAAGGCCGGCCGTAGGTCGAAAGGTCATCGGGCGAGATCGACCCCAGAAAGACCCGATTCGGCGGATAGGCGACGGCGGCCTCATAGGAACGCAGGTGGCTCGAGATGGCGGCGATCAACCCCGGGTCTTTGGCCAGCTCTCGCGTCGGTTTTGACCCATAGCGCACCAACCCGGGCGTATGGGCCAGAAAGAAGCGCACGCCGCGCACGACAGGTTGGACCAGCATCTGGGACATCCAAGTTCTCCTCGTCCTATTAAAATTCCGCGCAGCTCAAGCGGTTGAAGCCGTAGTGGTCGTCGTAACGCGGCGGTGGCGGCAGGGGGCCTGCTGTGGGCACGAGTTGGTCGCGCAATGGACCGATCGGTTTGGTCTGATGGCCGATGACGCGCTCGACGGCGGGCAGCTCCGGCACCTCCAGGGTGCGCGTTTTGAAGAAACTGGTGCTGACGATAGCGTCGGCTTCAGGTAGCGGTTCGAGCATCGTGGGTGCGCCGCCGGTGGCGTCGTCCTCGCTGGTCAAGAAGACTGTCTTGATGCCCAGGCGCTCACACGCCTGGATGGTGCGAATGACTTCGATGAATTCGTTGCCGCCGGCGTCCCATGTCACGATGGCGCCCTGGGCGCCGAGCATTTGCGCCAGTTTCGCGGTTTGGTTGGCCATCAGCTGCTTTTCGTGCTGGGTCGTCCACTCCGTCCGTAGGCCGATGACGCCGAGGAAATTCCAGTCCCCGCCATGACGACGATAAAGCTCGAGGAGCACCGGGTTGTTGGCCAGCGTCCACGACATGGCGAAGGCGGTACGGTATGGCCCGGTGATGGCGCCGTCGAGGATCTCATTTGGATGAAACAACCAGGGCGGTGTCAACTGCGTCAGGCCATACGTGGTCGTGCAGAACGTATGCAGCGCCCCCGACATCGCCTGCGGTGAATGCACGCACAGGATGTATACGACCTTGGGAAGCGACGCCTCCACCGGGCGCAACTCGAAGACCTCGCGTTCCGGTGGCTGCAGATCCTGCACCGTTGCCGCCAGACGATCGGCGACGACGAGCGCGGCGTTGTGCACCGCCAGGTTCTGGGCTTCGCTGCCCAACGCGGGGTCGGGCTCGACGACAACACACACATGGCGGAGCGCACTGGTGGGAATGAGTTCCGCCCATGGCCCGCGCATATCCAGGAAAACCTCGACGTAGTCGCCGCCGGCTTCATGCCAGTTCACCCCAGAGACCTCCGTTACCCCGACGCCGGAGAGCCGGTGGGTCCGCCCTTGGCCAACGGTGGCCACCGGCCGCCCGCAAATGCCGGGATAGACCACCCCTGGACCTTCGACTTTGATGCGTGGCTCGATGACGTCGCGCACCGGCCAGATGCGCACCGATTCGCCGGGGTTCGCCAATTCCACGTCCGCGGTGGCGATGCGCGGGTCACGGAGGATCAGATCGACGATGGCCTCACGGTCGATCTCGAGGATACCGTCCAGCCAGCGGGTTTGCCCTCCAAATCGGACCTCCCGCACCGGGAACGTCCCCATCTCTAAACGCATGTGCATCTCCCTTGTACTCTCCTTACCCGTTCAGTCCCACCCTGGCTCCTGAGCATGCTTCCGGGGGGAGGTGGTTCGTCCCCTCTCTCCTTAGCGCTGCGCTTCCTCTCTGGAAGAGGCTGACAGAGATAGGTATGTTGCCACAGCGAGGGAACTTTACCTCCCCTTGTGAGCCTCGACTGGGGAAACTCTACGAGGTTGAGACCCCTGCCCTGATGCTTCCGTCAATGCCGCCGGGTCAAACAGTGTTGGCCCATCGACTGGCGTCTGCAGCGCCTTCAGGGCGGTGCGGACGATGCGCAGGCCATAGGCGTAATCTTTCTCCGGTCCGAGGGCCGGATCGCCGCATACGTGCTCGATGCGGCTGCCGCGCACGACGCGATTGGCGCCGGTCGTCATGGCAAACTCGTAGATGGCCGAGATCTGGGCGGTGGGGATGCCGACACGCTCGATTTCCTTGGCAATCGTTGCGCCGCAACGATTGCAGGTCCCTCAGGTGGCTACCAGCAAGCACCCATCGACGCGGCCTTCCTTGAGTTCGTGAGCGATGTCGGCGCCCATGCGCTTGGATTGCGCCACCGGCGTGCTCACCCCTGGCAGGGCGTAAATCCAGGGATAGACGCCGCCGATCTCGCCTTTGTGCTGGAGGTCGCGCATGAAGCTCAACGGCAGGATGTAATTGGGATTACTGTTCACGATGTGGTTAAAATAGCCCGCGTGGTAGGCTTCCCAATCCTTGCCGCTAAGGCTTTCCAACTCTGCGACGTTGTGCCGAAAGTAGCGCGTCGCGTTAGCCGAGACCTGCCTATCCGGATTCCCCTTGCGCACCAGACCACCGGTGGTGACCAAGGCGATGGTCGCCGTCGATAACTCGGCGATGGGCGCCGCCGGTGACACCCGCTCGGGCACGAGGATCGGCACTTCGGTCAAATAGGGTTGCCCCCTGAGTTTAGCGGCCAGCATGTCGAGCGCCCGCTGATAACCAGGCACCTGGCGCTGATAGATGCGACGGACGCCGCGCGGTAAAAAACCCTCGACCTCGGCTGGCCCCAACGGCTCTTTGCGGCCCATCTTCACCGCCAGCCGGACCATCGCCCTGAGGGCCGCCTGCATCTCAACAGGGGTGGCAGCGGTGGGGACCACATAGACATCGGGTCGGCTGCTTTCGACGCCGGGGTTCGCAGGATGCATCCCCGTCAGCGCTGGAATGCCCAGAGCTTGCGCCGCCTTGCACGCCTCGACGCAGGCCAATCCATAGCGACCCGACTCAAAGGCTGGTCCCGCGATGAGGACATCGGGTTTGATGGTTTGCAACGCGTCGCCGATCGTCGCCAGGGCCTTATCACGTGCATCGTTTAGATAGTTATCGCCGCAAATCAGCGTGGCGGCCACCGTCCCTTGCTCTTTAAGCGCTTGCTGCAGCGCCCGCCCTGAGCCAACGGGGCCATCCTGCACCTGGGGGGACATGTTGGCCATCTCTTCTCCCCCGATGCCAGCGAAGAACTGGTTGAGGTAATGCACCACACGTAACGGACCTGCCATCGCCACTCTCCTCTCCCCTGGGCTATAGACCTCCGTTCAGATCGCTTTGGGGGGTCGTGATCGCCGCGCAAGCCTCCATCGCAGGGTCTCTCCGCATCACTCTTGATCCCTTCCCTAGTTCTCCTCTCATGCCAGGCTCCCGAGGGCAGGTTCTTTCGGACACGCCACTCAACCCGGCGCTGTTTCCCCTCTCCCGCCGGGAAAGGGTGGTGGTGAGGGCAGAGAGGACGAAGACCCTCCCTCTGTCAGCCTGTCAGCCCCAGGGAAAGGACTGATTGCGGGAAGGGGAATGCAGTCAAAGGGCTCTCATCTTACCCCGAAGTTGAGCCCTAGCCCCCAAGGTTTTCCAGACGTATGGGTGCTGAAAAGCCTCGTTCGAGGCAAAAAAACGTATGCTGGGTCTATATAGGATGATAAAGCCTATAGGATACCGACGAACCCGCCCGGGTAGCCCGATTCTACTGCAGGTCTGCAAGGCTCGGCAACAGAAAACGCCGTCGTGCGTGAACGGTTATGCTATAACATGGGCCGACAGACGACAGGGCGGCGGTGATCCAGCGTTTACCGTCCGGACCGTTGGACCTCCGAACGTCGAGCGCTTGCCTCAAATGTCGCGGACCAGAATCACGCTGGTGCGATGGAGGGTCAGGTATGACGGACTATCGTGGATATCAACACCTGTTGGTGGAAAAAACCGACGGCGTGGCGCTGTTGACGATGAATCGCCCCGAAGTCTACAACGCGACAAATGGTCGTCTACATTACGAGCTTGGGCGCATTTGGCTGGACATCGGCGAGGATCCAGAGGTGCGAGTGGCGGTGATCACCGGGGCCGGCCAGGCGTTCTCGGCCGGCGGCGATCTCGACATGATCGAGCGCTTTTTAGGCGATCCCGCAGCCATCGCCAGCACGATGAAGGAAGCCAGCGATATCGTCTATAACATCCTGAATCTGGAAAAGCCGGTGGTTTCGGCCATTAACGGCATCGCGGTGGGGGCTGGACTGGCGGTGGCCTTAATGGCGGACATCTCCATCGCCTCGGAGAATGCCCGCTTCACCGACGGCCATATCCGGCTCGGGGTCGGCGCTGGCGATCACGCCGTCATCATCTGGCCCTTGCTGTGCGGCATGGCACGCGCCAAGCGCTATCTCTTGACCGCCGACTTTCTGGACGCCAAAGAGGCCGAGCGCATCGGCCTAGTCAGCATGGTCGTGCCCCATGACCAGCTGATGGCGACGGCCATGGAGTTCGCCCGCAAGCTCGCCGCTGGCCCGCAACCCGCCATTCGCTGGACAAAACGGGCGTTGAACCAGTGGCTACGATTGCTGGGTCCGGCCTTCGATTACTCATTGGCCACGGAGATGTTGGGCTTCTTCGGGCCCGATGTGCGGGAGGGCCTTCAAGCGCTGCGGGAAAAGCGGCCGCCGAACTTTCCAACGGCGCAACCATAAGCCCCACAGACAACACGCGGCATCCCCCGTCTTTCCATGGCCTGGGGATGCGTGTCTCCGACGCCGTGTACCGATTTCCTGGGGACTGATTGATTCCCCCTCTCCCTCCAGGACACGGCCGGGTGAGGCTGCGATAGAGTCAGGCACAGGCACTGACGCCGGGCCTCAGCTGCTGCCGGAAGTCGAGGCCAGGTACGAGCGGCGGCTGGAGGCAGGC
>Ga0073934_10002694_pt1 | contig 35674 bp, 33 predicted proteins | sample LarsenN4metaG_FD_76834 | JGI IMG/M metagenome (GOLD analysis project Ga0073934, IMG submission 76834) | Hot spring sediment bacterial and archeal communities from British Columbia, Canada, to study Microbial Dark Matter (Phase II) - Larsen... ... | reverse complement strand
GTGTTTCAATTCCAGTCTGGTGCGATTAAAGCCAGGCGTCCACTAGGCGCAGCTGGTCCGCATCACCGCAGTTTCAATTCCAGTCTGGTGCGATTAAAGCGAGAGGAGGAGTGCTGCCTATCCGGCGAACGCCAAGTCTGTTTCAATTCCAGTCTGGTGCGATTAAAGCAGCTTCAGGAGGGCGTCGTTGCTGATGGGCGAGGCCTCGTTTCAATTCCAGTCTGGTGCGATTAAAGCGCCACATGCTGCGCAGGCCGGGCCCCGCACCGCTGCATGTGGGATCTGGGCAGAGGCCTCCCCCTCACGGGATGCCGAACCGACTTCACCCGAGTCGTCGCACCCCATTGTGCGCCGTGCCTACCGCACTCCGACGACACCCGCCTCAGAGGATGTTCGTGATCGGAAGCTTCTCCACGCCCAGGGTCAGCCGCTCCATCCAGCGCGCGTCCCGCAGCACGTAGATCAGCACCGAATCCTGATCCAAATCCAGCACCGCCTTCAGGCCCGACCGCACCCGCTCCAGCTTCGACTCGCTCAGCTCCCCCTCGAACACCGAGTTCTGAACCCTCGGGAGAAACCGCTTCAGGAACTTGCACGCGCGGTTCACGCGCTCCTCACGAACATCATACACCACGATCACATACACGCCGTCACCCTGCCGCTCCTCCGCACTCCTCTCCTGCCACCACGCGCGAAAGCACAGGGGCGTGGGCGCTCACGCATTCGGGTTCGGTCCGGGGCAGAGGAACTCGCCCTCCAGAACGCCTGACCCGGCACGGTAGGACGAGCGGGGGGTGGACCCGCCAAGAGGGGCTCGTCCCTCTTCCCACGCCGTAACCGTGGGTGCTCACGCATTGGGCGTTCGGCCCCCTCCTCACACCGTGCGCGAACACCTCTGGCGACTGCATGGTGAGTCGCGCAGTTCAGTCGGGACCTCTCCTACCACCATGCGCGAAACCCCCGGTAGGGCTCCACGCCTGTCAAATGTCGTATCAGCTTATAGCACTCCAACCGCAGCAGGTGCCGATACGAGACGTGCCGCCCAAGCCGCCGGTGCCGAATCGTCGTCCCCAGCCGCTCTTCCAGCGCCGCCAGAAACAGCCGCCGTCCCGAATCCGTCAACAGACAGCCTTCCATCGACTTGTCGAAGTGCGACGGCTTCATCTGGCCTGAGTTCAACAGCCGGAAGATCGCCCGGTCCACGATGAGAGGCTTGAAGATCTCCGAGAGGTCCAGCGCCAGCGAGAACCGGCGGGCTCCCGGCTCGTGCAGGTACGAGATGGTCGGCGTCAACTGCGTCCGGTATATCTCGCTCAGGCAGGCTGTATACAGCACGGAATTCCCGAACGAGATCAGGGCGTTCACCTCGTTGCCCGGCGGCCGCCGCATCCTCCGCGTGAAGGCCCAGTCCGCGCCCAGAATGTGCCGCCACGCCTGGTAATACCGCTCCCGCATCTTCCCCTCGAGCCCCCGCAGATCGTTCACCCGCGCCTGCCGGTCGATTTGCGCCGAGAGGCCCTTCAGCCGCGCCTGCAGCTGCTCCAGCGACTCCGCCTCCTCCGGCAAGTCCACATCGGCCCCCAGTGAATCCGACGAGCCATCCTCTGCAGGGCTCCCCTCGGCCGGTGCATCCAGCGCGGAATCCACCGCGGCCTCCAGACCCTCGTCCAGCACCGGATCCCCTTGCTCGATCCCGATCTCCCCCGTGGGCTCCCGATCCTCCTGAGCCGAATCTCCCGCTCCCCGCCGCTCATAATACGCCACCACCCGCTGGAGCGAGTGCGCCGAGGCCCGCACAATCTCTCGAGCGATCGTCATGCGGCACGTCTCGTCTGTGTAGTGCCGCACCTGCTGCACCAGGGCATAGCCGGAATGCAGGTATTCCCGCGGATAGTAGCTGCCGCTGTAGAACCCATAGTAGTTGAAGACGTGCAGGGGGACTCGCTTCTGACTCAGGAAATTCAGCAGCTTCGTGTTCAGGTCCACCTCGCCGTATAGGTACAGGCTGTCCACGTCCTCCACCGGAATCGGCTTCTTCTCTCCGGCGGCGGTCTCCACAATCAGCGTGTTCTGCTCCCGCTTCAGCCGCCCGTTGTTCACCAGGTAGTAGTTCTTCACCGCCCATCTCTCCCACGGGAATAGTGGCAGTTACACCGCCCGCCACTCACGGGAACGTGTAGCTCCCCCTCTTCACTCCTCGCTCAAGCAGCCTCTCGTAGCTGCCGTCGCTATGCCGGCAAAGCTCGCACACCCGCACCTCGTCCCCCTGCTCAAAGAACAGGATTCGCTCCGACCGGCCGCCCCTGGGGTACACGCGCATATTCCCCCGCTGGATCAGGTCCGACTGCTGCTGCCACAGCTCCCGCGTCTGCAGATTGGTCAGGAGGTGCCTGAATGCGCGCCGAGTGGATTCGTCCATGGCCTCCAGGGCTTCCTCCGCCCTGGTCGAGAGCTTCACCCGCTCGGCAACGCACCCCTCTCGCCGTGACCTGAAAGCCTCATACAGCGCCTGGCCGGCCGCGTTGAGGCCTCCGTAGCCGTCCACCAGGCGCTCCTCGACAAGCAGCCTGAGCTCGTGGGGAAGCGCCCGCGCACGCTCGCGAACCTCCCCGCTGGGCCGGGCCTCCTCATCCAGCCAGTCGAAGAACTCCCCATGCAGAGCCATAAGCGAGAAGTCCCACTGGATCGGCACCGGCGGCAGCTTCACAACCTCGTTGAATCGCTCGTGAACATACACAACCGGCGTCTTGAAGAGCAGGCCCACCAGGGTGGCGTAGGCGATCTCGGCCTTGAATCCCCCCGTGGCGTTGATGATCACGTCGCGGCCGCACCGCTGTTCGCGCCGAATCGCCGTCGCCAGCTCGTCCACCAGTTGCTTGATCCCCCGCTGCTTGAAGCTCCTGTGCTCGTAGGTGAGATGTGCAACCTTCACCACCGCCACGCCGGCAACCTTGCCTTCAAAGTGTGCCTTGAGCGCACCCGCGCAACGCTCGCCCTCCGGTGTTGCCGTGTGAAGGAAGATCAACCGGTCGGCCCTGTCCACCTTGAGCTTGTCAAGCACATTCGTCTCCGCACTGGCCTGCGCCGGATCCACGCTGGCCAGAAAGCGCACCAGGGCCGCCTCGTCATCCCCGCCGCTGGGCGAGAGGCGCGCCTTGTTGGACAGGAGCGAAGTTCCCACGGTCGAGATGATGCTCCTCACGGCGCCCCCTCCTCTCCGGCCTGGCTGGCCAGTCCGCGCAGCGTCTGCGGGATCTCCTGCGCCTCTTTCACGATGGTCTCGGCGGGCCATGCGCCTGCTCGATAGCCGCAGTGCGCCATGTCGTTGCGCAAGCCCGCGATGCGCATCCATGCGTTGAGCAGCTGGTCGTAGACTGAAGCCGACAGGTCGATGTAGTCCCGGTTGCCGCTCCCCCCCTTGGCCTTGACGCCTGCCGCCTCCTCAGCCGACCGGTCCATGTAGTCCCGCTTGAGGGCCCCGTCGGTCTGGCCGCTTCTCCTGCGTGCCTCCGCGCTCAGACTGCCCGAAATCCACTCCCGGTCTTCGCGCTCCTCCGCGGGATTCCCCGTCCGGGCGCCCGTGTAGGAGATGAGCCACTCGCTCGCCAGCGTCACGGCCTGCAGGTATCGTCCGCGCTCAACATACCACTCGACCAGCCGCAATGCGCCTTCCAGGCCGCCCTCCCGCAGAGGCTCATAGGTCCGCCTCACGCTCTCCCGGATCACCGGAAATGGGGCCAACGCTGGCTTAAGCGCCTTCGGCAGCGCGTCCAGTGCTTGCAGCGTCACGGTGGCACAGTCGGCGACCTGCTTCGCTCTGTTCGTTGCCAGCGCCTGGGACGTCTGCCTCAGCCTGCAGCCGAGCAGGGACACCTTCTTCCCATGCTTGGGCGCACGCCCGTCAGGGGTCTTGCGCTGGAGCAGCTCCGCCAGCATGCGCGAGTCCCCGCTCACGGAGAGGAATCTTGCCGCGGCAACCCACTCGATCATCTCCAGGAACGGCGCGAGGCTGATGAGGGGCGCCTCCGACTGCCCCTTTTCAAAAGCGCCGTAGACAATGTCAACGACCTCCACCCCACGGGCTTCCCGGAGATAGCTGGCGAGCACCACAGCCAGCACCCCCATCGAGCGGAAGGAATGGGTGATGTCTATGACAAGCTTGGAGCCGCTCTCCACTCTCTCCGCCAGTTTGGTGAAGATGGTCCATTGCTCGTCCTCCGTCCGTCCGTCCGGGAGGTCTACCGGCATCCCGGCGCGGGAGCCGAGCGCAGCCCTGAGGTCGAACCAGTTCTTGTGGGCCTTCGCCCCTTCGGTCAAGCCCACGAGGACGCTGTCCGCCGGCAGCAGTTCCGCCAGGGCCTCCGCCACAAATCGGGACCTGCAACGCCGGCCGTTCCAGCAGTACTCGACGTCCGCGTACTCGTTGGTTCCAAGGAACGTGACCAGTTGCATCTATCCACCCTCCGCCACCTTGATCCGCTTGATCGTGATCTGGTTGCCCACCCTTTCCACCTCCACGTCTGCGGTGATCGGCTTCTTCCGGTCCTTCAGCTGCGCGCGCGCGGACTCCGCCAGCCCGCTGAACAGCGTTGCGGCGGCGGTGCCCGTGGCGATGGCCGTGCCGGTCCCATGCGCCGCGGTCAGCTGCCCGCTCCCGGGGTTCCGCTTCACCACGGCGCCCGTCCAGACTTCCCCGGCAGCCGCCGCGCCGCCCGGAGCGCCGGCAGGTCCTCCTCCGCCCGCCGCGGCCGCTTCCCGCCTGAACCTCCCATAGCCCGCGCTGGTCTTGGCGCCCGCACCCAGGTTTTCCAGGCTCCACTGCAACAGTTCCATGGCGAACTGGCGCCATTCCGCATACCGGGAACCGATCGCAAAGAGAAACCGCGCACCCGGCTTCACCACCAGGAACGGCACCGGGATAGGATCGTCAAAGTCCGTCGGCCAGGCGTTCTTCCCCCGGGAACTGTAGTAGCCCGGGTGATGGACTGTGACGACGTCCCTGTGGTACGGCTTGCCCTGAACGGACTCCGGGTCGTACCACCCGTCGAAGAACGTGACCAAAGCCTCCGCGGCGGAGTCCTTGTCCGTCCACCCGAAGAGATGCTTGAACTGCTCCTTGGTCAGCTTCCCCTGGCGCTCCAGCTCCATCGCCCCCCTCCGGCACAGTCCCTTGAGCGCCGGCCCGGGGATCACGGGCATGCCGTAGGTGAAGTGGGTCGTGATTCCCACCTCCAGCGGGGATTCGTTGCCCAGGCCCAGGGCGAGGGGCCCCGCCAGCGTGGCCCGGATCAGCCCGAAACCACGCTCCCGGGCGGTCTTCTCCCAGCGCGCGAAGGCCTGCTGATAGGCCGGTCCCGCCTGGCATCCCCGGACCGCCTCTAGCAGCTGCACTTCCGGAGTCTGCCGCCCGGTCGCCCACGTAGGATCCATCTCCTTGTGCGCCCGGAGGCACCGGGCCAGCGTCAGGCCGGCGTGCTCGCCCTGGAACAGCGGCAGGCTCAGCAGGGCAGTCCGACAGGCGGTGCTCGTCGTGCCCCCTTCCGCCTCCTCCCGGCCGCGCCCGGCCCTCCCGCCGCGCGGGCCGCTTGCGGCGCTCATCTCTCCCCCTCCTGAGAGTCCTGGGCAGATGCCACCTTCAGGCGGGACTCGGCGAACCGCTTGAAGTAGATCCACGCGGACAGCACACGCCGAGTCTGGAGCATGTACTCTGTGACCCCGGCGTCGCGCACCGCCTCGAGCGCGGGGCTCTCATTGGTCGCGGCTTCTTGCATGCCCAGGATCCCCGCCACGTGGCGGAGCAACAGAGCGTGAGCTTCCTTGCGCCCAGCGTCCTCGCCCGCCTTGCTCTTCGCCTCTGAGAAGGCAAGCGCCTGGCACAGGCCGCACGTGCGCACGAGCACGGGGAAGCTGTGGCACAGACCCCCGTAGATCTTCTGGACGCTTCCGTCCTTCTGCGCCACCTCCGTCACAAGCTTGTCGGCGAGAATCAGGTCTTTCTGCGCGCGGGTCTTCCGGTTCATCTTCATCGCTGCACCACCATTCTGCAGAGGCCGCGCCCGGTGGATGCGTCTCCGCCAATCTGCACGAGCCCGTCCTTCAGCTCCTCGAACCCCGCCACGGCACCGTTGCGCTTGGCATGGTCCGCTGCCACGACGGCGCCCCAGAAGATGGCCTCCGCCGGCACGGCCTCCTCATACCAGAGTCCGCCGGACTCCACGGTCTTGGTGTCTTCCTTCAATCGCACGCGGGCCGTGATCTCCGTGGCCGTCTCGCTCAGGTAGTCGAACACGCTGTCCGCGACGATCGCGAACCGCTCCGTAAAGCGATCCGGTGAATCCCCGAAGAGGATATCCGCCAGTGCTCCGGCCACCACCCCAGCCACTTCTTCCTCCGCTGCGTCGAAGTCCAGATCCTCCAGATAGACCTTGCCGTTCCGGGCCAGGGCGGAACCGCGGGTCACGAGAATGCGCTGTTCATCGACCGAAGACGGCGCCTGCGTGAACGGCCGCTCGGCTCCGAGGGCTTCCGCGTCCCGGCACAACCGCGCCAGGGCCAGCGGGCAGGTTACGTAGGCGAATGTCCCGAAGAAGCTGCGGACAGGCAGGCAGAGGATCCGCTGGTCGCCGAAGCACCAGGCGCCCGCCTGATCCTTGCTTCCGAACCGCGCATCGTCCTCCCCCGACCCCAGGAGTGCGCGCAGCACCCCCTTGAGGCTGCTTGCGGGGATGACGGGCCACCCCGTCGCCTTCTCGCGGGCGATGGGCAGGTCTATCACGGCGGCCGCCTGCCCGGTGCCGGAGTGAACCGGGGTGATGGCGTGCAGATAGATGATGGCTGCGCTCAAGTGCATCCTCCTTGTCTACCAGAGGCCCCAGAGGGCCAGTCCGTAGCCGTCGCGGCGGTCCTGCTCGCGGTCGCTGACCGGCTCGAGCCACAGGCCGTCCGCCAGATCGGCCGCATTGCCGCTCGCCACTTCCAAGAAGTAGACCGACCCCGCCGGCGCCATCCAGCGCACCGCCTTCGGTCCGCCCTTCTCGTAGTCCCATCCGCTGACGGGCTGGCGGCGGGGAACGGCCGCGGACACCAGTCGGAGGCTGACATCGGGCCGGCCCGGCGGGCTTCCCCGCAGGCCGTCGCCCAGCCAGCCAGGCTTCCATCCTCCGTCGAAGAGCCCGGGCGTCGCGAGGACCATCCGGACACGCTTCGCCCCGTCCAGAGCATTGCGGAGCGGTTCCAGGCCTCGCGCCCAATCCCCGTCGGGTGGTGACTCCACGACGGTGAGCCGGCGCTCGCCGCCCAGGCAGGCAACGCCCCGGAGGACCACGTCGGATTCCGGACGAATCCGTGCCAACAGCGACCAGGTGGGCCGCTCGCCGAAGGAACGGTACTCCACGGTGAAGAGCATGCCCTCGTCGCTCGTGCTGGTCTCCGGCCTGATTCCCACGTGGACCCGCTCCTCCGTCTCCAGTCCACCGATCTTCTCCGGAACGGCGGCACCCTCGCCGGTTGCGTTTTCCAGCCACTGCCGCAGAACATCCGCCTTCCAGAACTGGTATCCGGATTCGGGCTTGACGTCTCCGGTGACATTCAGCGGCAGAAGTCCGTTCGGCAGATCGCACCCCGCGCCGCTCTCCAGGGAAACGGGACGCAGGGGCATGATCGAAGGCGACTCCTCTCCCTCCCGCTTGCATACGACGGCGTCCGCGGGCGCGGGAATGGCAACTGAAACACGATCAGCCCCGCGTCCGCCAGCGCGCGCTGGGCAGGCGGGAATGGCAACTGGATCGCCAATCATTGGAATGGGACCCGCCACCGGGACCGCCCTGGCCATTGCAGGACCCTGGTTGTTCCAATCCCAGCCCAGCCGCTCCCCCATCTGGCTGCGCAGGAATCCCGCGATGGTGCCGGGCAACGGCAGAGGCAGGGACCGGGCGTGCAACGCGCCCTCCTCGTTGGTGAACGGGCGTCCATCCCGAAAGAGCAGCGGGTCGATTCCTCGAATGTTCACCCAGATCTCACGCATTGGCAGCCTCCGAAGTCGCGGCCATGGGCATAGCGGCGAGGAAACGGCAGATAACGAGCTTGTCGGCAAACTGCTTCCATTGCCGCGTGTGCTCAAAGTCCGGCAGGGTCTGCTCCGGTCCTTCCTTCCGCTTCAGAATCCGCTCCGCCTCGGCCTTGAGGCGATCCACACCGATGCCGGTGCCCTCCCACTCCCGGGCCAGGCGTTGCAGCTCGTAGGGGAAGCCGTGCGAAAGCCCGGCGCGGAACGCCTTGATCCACTCATCCCACTGCGCGATAGCCCCCTCGTCCATCCACGAATCCACGACGGTGAGGGGCGCTCCGCCGCGCGTGTGCAGGGCAACCGCGAGCGAGTTGCGCCGGTTCTCCTTTGCGGCACTCTCGGCGGCACGGGCGCGCTCCACGGACACCTGCAGTGAGTCCAGGTGATGCACGATGGCGATGCCCACCGAGAGCGTCCCGCCCGGCGTGCCGTGCTCGATTGCTGCCTTTCCGCGATAGGGGGCCATGTCGGTCTGGAATGCGCCGGCCAGCGCTCGCGCACAGGCGAGCGCCTGGTTTACGGGAAGGAGTGCGACCACGTCATCGCCGCCACAGTAGACCAGGTGACCACTGTGATCGTTAGTGACGGTCCTCCTGACCTTTCCGGCGAATCCCCCGAGCACCTTCGACAATTCTCTATGCTCATCAACATCCGGGATTCCGCTGAGAAGGGCGCCCATCTTGTCTCCATCGGCGACAAGAATGGCGTAATAGGCCGGGCACGCGTGCGTCCCCAGCTTGTGAAGAACCGTTCGTCGGAGGTTCTCGATCTGCTCCAGGGCAGCGCGGAACTCGGGCGAGTCCTGCGTCAGCCCGGAATCCTCGAGCACATTGGCTGTACGCTCTGGAAAGAAGAGATCTCCGAGGTCGGCTTCCAGCTCCCGGGCGCGGGCATCAAGCTCCGCCATGGCGTCGGGAGCGTTCTGGCGGGCGAGGTTCTCGATGGAGCGGACGGCCATGAGGGAGGTGGACGGGACCTTGGTCTGCCCTCCCAACCAGCGCTTCAGAAGCGAGACGGCGTCGAGGCCCTCATGCTTCTTGAGCCGCCACGGTGGGCGCGAAAGCTGCCCAGGCTCCATCATGACCGGGTCGCGGGAGGGGTCCAGCGGGCTTTTCGGCCGGCCAGGCCGGCTGTCAGGCTGCTGGAAGTCCCGAAGGGCCTTCCGCCCGGCAAGGAGGCGCTCCACGCGCTCGCGGGCGGACTTGTAGTCGTCTTTCAGCGGCACCCAGGCGGCGTAGAACTCCAGGAATCCGTCGATCTGGCTCTTCGCGAGATCGGGGTCCAGGGTCGGGATCCTCTGCCTCTCGCATGCACTGCAGCGCTCGGCCAAGTGCTTCACCGCCGCCTCGCGCGCCGTCTGCGCGTGGGCAGCGGGGTCCGCATCCACTTTCGCCAGAATCTTGTTGGGTCCGTCCGATTGCGTGTCCGCCGGAAAGATCAGCCGACCGCCGCCGTCCTCAACGGCGCCCGCGGCGCACCTGGCGATGTCGACCAGCAGCTTGGAGCCGCCCTGCAGATCCCCCGTCCTGCGCGCCGCCGCGATGAACTCCTGCACCGGCCCGATGGACACAGCCAGCAGATGGCTCATGGCTAACCTCCCACACGGATTCCGATAGCGCGGAACTGCTTTTCGGCCGCCTTCAGAACGGCCTCCAGCGGATCGGCTGCCCCGAGATCCCGGAGCACGGGATCGCCGCGGGGAACCTCAAGGTCCACGACATCCCCGGCGATGCGAATGCGCGCGGGCTGCCGCGCATTGAGAATCAGGACGAGGGGAGCGAACCGGCCGTCCGCGAGCGCCAGGGGCTTGAGGATGACCGGCGAAGCCATCCTGCCGGTATCTTCCGACTCGATGGTGGGGGCGTAGCGCGCTGGCTTATGGCCCCCTAAAAACTGCTGGTAGATGATTGGCAGGCCGAGGAAGGGCTTCGCAAGAGAGACCGAGGTGCCCGGCTTCGTCGCATAGGCGGCCAGCGCGCCGCGATAGTCCCGCCAGCGCGCGCCGCCCATTGGGGTGTACTCCTTGGAACCGACATGGCCCTTTCGAACAGCGCACCAGAACCGCCCCAGGTCGGACCACACCCGCGTCGCGTCCCTGTCGGACTGGCCAATGACGAGGCGTGCCCCGGCGAGCACGAGGTGCTGTGGCGCCGGACGTTCCCCGCCCGTGGTGAGCGCACGGAGCCACGCTTGCAGGGGATCGCGACCAGCCGGTGCGAGCCACTCGTCCCGGGCGGACTTGACTGTGAATGCGCCACAGCCGCGCCGCGTGCGTGATCCCACTCCGCCGAACGCGATCCATGCCTTCAGGGCAGTCCGCACCTGCGAGAGGTCGGTCTCCGCGCAACGCACCTTGAGCTCCCATTCCGCGTTCACGCACCCCGATGCTTCGGGCACCGCGTTGCCGCCCTTCTGCTCCTGGAACGGAAAGAGGAACACGCCATGGCGCGGTCCGTTGCGGGGATCGCTTCGCGGCGCGAGGTCACCGTGCGCCTTGGTCTCGCCCTTTGAGGTGACGCGAACCCTGAGCTGAACCCGCCCGGGCCCGCCGATCTGCCGGCCGTTCTCTTCCCGAGCGGCACTGCCCCAAAGGGCGGACTCTGCCTCGAAGAGCTCTTCGGAGGTCCTGTACTGCGCGCCGGCGGTGGCGCGCCACCAGAAGCGCAGGTGGCCGCGGATGGCAGCCGCCCGGATGGGAGCGATGGGGTCCACCTCGCGCGGCTCGTAGCCGCCACCAAACATCGGCGTGATCAGCTTGCAATCCAGCGTAAGCTCCACCTGGCTCGGCTCTGGCACCGACCAGATGGGCGCCTGGGGCACAGTGCGCGGCATGCGGCATCCTCCCTTCAGTTCCGCCGGGTCATCCCCAGCAGAGGTCCTGGTAGGCACACTTGCGACAGATGGAGAGGGGCTCGGGCACGGCAGGCGGAACCCGCATCTCCCGGACCGCCTGAACGCCTGCCAGAATCGACTCCAATTCTGCTTCCAGCTCGGGCGTGAGGGAGACCTCCTGACTGCGGCGCTCCCTGGGGTAGTCGATCACCCCCGTCGTCTTGATCCCCATCTCCCGCTTCAGGTAGTAGAGATAGTAGAGCAGCTGGAACACGGCGGCGCGCCGGGCGCCCCGGCTCTTCTTGATCTCGTGGACCGCACCGGAATCCGTCAAGTCGATGCGCAGGAGATCGTCTATGAGTACCTCTCTGTGGCGCTGGTCGGGGTAGGCGGTCTCGTGGAGGTGGCGGCCGATCTCCACGCTCTCGTGCCCCGCCGTGCCGTGGACGTGCTCCTGCTCAAAGCCGTGGCTGAACCACCACAGCTTCCTGGGACAAAGCACATAATAGTGCACCTCCATCCCGCGCACCCGCAACGTGCGCACAGAACCCTCCCGCTCATCGATCATAACAATCCAGACTCGCTCTCAGTCGGAGGCATTTCGCCTTCGATTACCCGAAAGTCAAACCCGCCCATCGTCGGATCATACGGTATGTTGGACTTGACGACGTGCAACGGGTAATCAATACACCTCCTGCGAGTCCGGTGGCCCTTGTACAGCAGTACAGGCAGATTCCGCTCCTCGACGAACCCCATCTGCTTTACGGCGAAGAACTTGCGTCGCCGGATCGGGACCTGAAACGGAGGTACTTGGTCCAGTGTCAAGGCGAAGTCGCAACAGTTCAGGCAGCGGTTCTCAGCAATGTCAGATGGCGGTATCCCAGCCACAGATGCGGCATGTTCCACCTTTCGCTGTAGTTGGGTGAAACTTGCTTCCGGAACAACCAGCCAATACTCCTCATCCCGGTCCCTCAGCGTCACGATGCCGTCGTCCCCTTCGCCGCCATAGTTCTCTTCTGGCTTCCTTCCGAATACCGCGTCGTCGACTGACGCCCCTTCCAGACCAATGGAGCGCAGCGCTAGATCCTCTGTCAACGCGGCTTCGCACCACTGGAGCCCGCTTTCGAAGGAGAACACCGAGTTCCACGGAGCGGAGTGCCAGCTGCGCTCGAGCAATGCCGGATCCGAATAGGGCAGTGCGCTCGGGGCGATCCTGCCGTCCTCTGTCCGACCCTCTAGTGGGGCAACAACAAGGCGATACAGAAAGCCGGCTGGTAGCCTGCGTGTCGGATTCAGCAGCACGGGGGAAGTGCCCCGCCGGTTCAGCCGGCCAGCCCGCTGAATAAGCACATCTGCGGGAGCTTGCTCCGTGATCATCCGCTCCGCGGAGATGTCCAAGCTCAGCTCTGCCGCCTGGGTGGCCACTAGCACCACCGGGAGATCCCGCCTGCTTCGGAAGAACCTCACAATGCGTGATTCGAGCTTCATGCGGTCCCGTGGAGCGAGCTCTGAGTGGTAGCAGAACACGCGTTTGTCGGGCAACTCCTCTCGCGCCGCTCGAGCAAGCGCTTTCGCCCGCTCCACCTGATTCACGTACACCGCCAGCTTCAGCCCCGCGGCATCCCGCAGAAGGCGACGCGCGGCATCCGTGGCGATGGTCTCCATGCCGTGACCCACGGTTAGCGGCTCGTCCGCCTGTTCCACTATAAACGGGTGGAACGCGTTGTCACGCTCCACAATGGTCCGCTCATCGGAGAGGCCCAGGAACCGTCGCCGTGAGGACGGCAGCGTGGCCGACATTACGAGGGTAGGAATTCCGTGGCGTTCGAGCACCGCCAGTCCCTCCCGAATCGCGCTCAGCGTCGTTGTATCATAGGCATGGACCTCGTCGAGAACCACAAGCGCGGACATGAGGTTGCCAAATGCACGGTCAGCAAATCTATGCCCATGGTAAAGGCTCATTAGCAAGTGATCGACGGTGCTGACGGTTACTGGGTGTTCGTAGCGCATTGCCCGGGAGAACTCTTCTTCCGGCGTGCCTGGAAAGTCCCCTTCATCCTCCTCCTGAAGGCGCCGGAGCACCTGCAACGCCTCCGCGTGAACCAGTCCCACTTCGCCGGGTGCGTAGCCATACCTCTCAGGGCTTGAGATGTCGCGAAGGAGACTGTTGCTCGTAAATCGCGTGGGCAGACAGATAACGACCCGGTCCACCTGGCTAGAGTCCGCCTGCTCGGCGGCGCGCAGAAGCGCGGCTGCCGTCTTCCCAGAACCGCAGCCAGCGATCGCACAGAGCACCTCACCGGGCGTGCGCTGAACGTCCTGCTGGAAGCCAGTCGGTGCCGCGGGTATCCGGGGTGCACCTACGACCTTAGGAGATGGCATGCCGCCACCCGAGGCCGCATGATCGGCGGACACCAGCAGTGTGAGGAGCAGACAGTAGAGCCCGCGAAAGCGCCCGTCGCGGGCCAGCTGGGGACAGAGCCGCTTCGCCTCCTCCACCTTCGTACAGATTCTATCGGCTTGCACTGCATCGGGCAGACGCTGGCGTGCGTTCTTGAAAGGCAGTTCTGCGGCGAGTGCGTCCCACATCTCGGACAGAAAGTGGATCGCCTGATTCCTGTACCGATCTCTGGTGAACGAGTGCACGGACAGCTGACCGTGGTGCGCCAGTATTGCCAGCGCCACTGCCAGCCTCTCTGGCAACAGGTCGCTTGGGGAAGACGCCCCCATCGCCCACAGTGTAGCGAGATACGAGGTCAGCGCGTGCTGCGGCAACGGCCGCCGATTGCACAGGGCATCCTGCCACTCTGCAGTCGCCTTGCCGAAGTCATGCAACCAGGCGGCACAGAGGAGCAGATCCTCCGCATGATGCCGGCCGACACCCGCCCGATCCAGAGCGGTCAGGCGCGCTGGAGTCAAGAGCGCCTGCGCCGCCAGGCGGACTTGACTGAGGTGCTTGTGCAGCTCGACCGGGGGATCAGACTTGGCCAGTACCCGCCCCTGGCTAGCCTTCTCAGTGAGGCTCCTGCTCGTCACATGCTCGACCCTTCTACCGTGCACCAGGGGGCGGCTCAAACATCCAGACTTGGCCGTGGCAGGCCACGATGTGCGGCCCCGAGGCAGGTACGGGCTCTCCCGGCTTCGGCACGGTCACCAGCCAGCGCTCCAGCGACCACTTCCCACGGCCCTCCGGGTGGAATCGGGTCGGAAGACTGGCGAGCAGCCCGCCTGGCCACACCCCCGTCACCGTCCCTGTCGCGCCGCCTGTCGTCGGCCGCGGCGTCTCCGCGCCCACGACGGTCACGTCCACCGGATCATCGCTCTCGCCAAGGCAGAGCGGGAAGAAGGGGCGCCGGAGGGCCATCGCAACGTGTTCCGCAACCGCCGGCGTGCAGAGAATCCCCACCAGGAAGACCGGCTGGATGACTTTCTGTCGGATCACCGGCGTGGAGATCCAAACCGATTCGTCCGGGGCCAGCTCCTTGCGCACGCGCATCGCGTCCCACGCCTGGCGCTGTCCTTCGTCCTTCGGAGCGGATTCGGCGCCCTTCATCCATTTGCTGTAGCTCTCCACGATCTCTCCCGCACGCTCAATTGCCACAGCAAAGCGCATCTCGTCGCGACGCGAGTAATCGTCCTGCCCCAGTCCAAGGGCGGCAGCCACCAGGCCGTACAGCGTCGCTGGTGGAGGAACAGGGAAGGTGCGATGGACGTTGCTGCTCGTCGGATCCCGAAACCCACACCAGAATGGAACGATGAGCCTCACCCCGAGACAGACCTCGGTCTCCATCTCAGTCCACCCCGTCCGCCACCCTCATGAGCATCTGAACCGGGCTCGCCACGGGAATCTCCATCCGACGGCACAGGTCCAAGAACCCGCGGTCGTTCTTGATCACGCCGGGAGTATGGCCGACGAAGAGCCGAGCGCCCAGCTCCCGCAGGTCGGCAGCAACGGTCTCAAGCGTCGCCAAGTCAAGGTTTCCCTCGGCGTCCAGTTCCATCGTGCGCAGGCCCCTCTGCGTGTAGACCGGCAGTACTGCCGCGAAGAAAAGGTCCGGTGCAAAGCTGACCGCATTGCGAGCCTGCTTGGCGAAGTCGCCCAATTGCACAAGCGCACGGATGACGGCACGCACGCGCTTCGTGCGCTCTGCGTCGTCGATCTCACTCACAAGCTCGCGCCGCGTAATCTGCTTCGTCTTCGGATCGCCCTCCACCAAGAGCCGCCGTCCGATTGCACGCACATCCAGCGACAGCCCCGTCCGGAAGACGTTCTCGGCCAGCTGCACATACGCCAAACGCTGGTCGCGCGCCGCCTTGCCCTCGTCCTTCTCCAGGTCGCTCATGCGCAGGAGCAGATCCGTGACGATCTCCGCATCGCACTGTCCCAGCGCCGGCGTGCACTTGATGGGCGACCACCGGCGGTCGGCGCCTTCGCCCCTCCGCGGGCTCAGGTAGCCGAACAGATCACACAGCCAGTCCTCTTTGATGTCGCCGCTGGGGGCCTCCGGCGTTGACTTGAAGCATCCCGGGTTCCCCCGCTCCAGCGCCTCCCGCAGGGCATGGCGGACGGACTGCCCGCTTGCATAGGGCCGCCGGCCAGAGCGGTACGTCTTCAACTCCACGACGTTCCCCCCGCCGCCCTCGCCGCTGTTGATGTTGCTCAGGTCCACCTTGCTGAGCCAAGTGATCGTCACGCAGAGCGTTTTCACTGTGCCTGCCTCCCTTCGCCGAGGTTCTGGTTGAACGCCCGGAGGCTGGCGAAGGCGCTGATCGTCTGCGCGGCCGCCTGCCATTCCTCCGTTGTCGCAAGGTCAAAGATTGACCTGAACTCGTCGCCGCCGATGTGCCAGAGGCCCCCGCGGTCGTCCCCATTGCTCGCCTTGAACAGCCGAAAGGCAAGCAACTCCAGATTCGCGCGGAAGTCCCCGGGAGACGAGGTGTTGTGCAGGCGGGAGAGAATCGTCACGTCCCGATGGAACGCGCTCCCGGCCAGTTCGCCGATCTTGCGGCAACTCTCCAATTGCTGGTCGGTCATAGTGAGCAAGCTCCTTGCGAAGTGATGGTAAAAGTGGGGCAGCAATCGCGCCGCCGCACGGGTGGTCTTCTCCGCCCGGTCCACGTTCTTGTAGAGCTCCAGCGCCCCTGTCTCCAGGCCGCGCCACGCTTCCGCCGCGTTGCCGTGGATCAGGAACAGGCTCTTGGCAATCCGGGACTGGACCGGCGTGTCGTCAACGCGCAGTCCTGTCAGACAGTCCCTCACAAACGCGACGCTGCGTGGCTGTTGCCACCCTGCCGGGGCCGGAACCGGCCTGAGGAGCGGAAACACCGCGCCAGGCACCTCGATTCGGTGGATCACTCCCACGGTCACGTTCTTTCCCGTCGAGAAGTGAATGGCAGTCCAATCATTGAGCAGCGGCAAATCCTCGTCGAAGAGCCCCACATCCTCGCGCACCGCGAGCCGGTCCTGAAGCGCGTCCAGCAACACCAGCAGGCGGGCCTCATCGCCGTCGGCATGCAGGGGAAGATTGCGGGACATTTCACCGTTGGCTTCGTCTGGGTGGACGAGCGCGCCGCAATGCCGGAAATGCTGCCACAGCCGGTGTGTTCGCGGAAATGGCAGGTTCTCGGGCAACAAGACCACGCAGTCGTCAGACTCCTTCAAGAAGGGCTTCCAGGGGCTCACAGTCGCGCAGAAGCACGGCAACAGAAAGCACGAAGAGGCTGTTAGCGCGGCGTTGTTTGCTGCCGGTCCGCGCACCTTGGCGTTCGAGTGGTGCTTGGCAACGAGCGGATTGGCCGCCTGCGTGATCGAAACAGTAACACCAGTCTGCGCGGCATCGCGAGCGATCTCCTCGAAGCTATCCTTTCCGCCCTCTGGTGACATCAGCTTGTGCAGTTGGCTCGGCGTTAGCGGCACGCAGGCGATGCGCTGGCAACGGTTGCGCGCTACCGAAGGCAATCTGCCCCTGCAAGCTGCTGCGGTCCACTCTTCCTTCGACACCTTCGGCTCGTACTTCTCGCCCGGCAAGCGGCGTCCGCTCACGGTTCGCGGCTTGCAACGGTCGATCTTCTTGCCTTCCTCGAATCGAGGATGCAGGGCATTCCATCGATCGCTACGACTCAGAACACGGTGGATCGCTCTGCCGAACTCCTCGGGTGTGAGGTCAGTCGAAATGGAAAATCCCGCATCCATCGGCGGGCTGACCTGGAGCACGCCCTGTAACGAGGGATCCAAGGCGGCCTCGTACAGCTCGCAAAGTCCCCAGTCGTGCCAGGGATCGCCCGTCTGCCAGAAGTCGAGCCTCATCGATGGAGCTCCTCCACCATGCCGAAGCCGGCGGCGTTCTTTTCGCCCAGGCCGCAGTGGTAGGCGATGCGGAGAAGGGCAGGGCTGCCAGACAACGTGAGCGGCGCCTGCACGCCGACGACCCGAATCCCCTTGATCGTCACGCACTTCGTCCCCTGGTGCGGCGCACGGGCCAGATACGACTCCTTCCACCGCAGCTCAAGCCGGTCGTCCTCAGGCGCACCCCCGTGAACCAACGCGTGCTTCCGGAGGGCGTTCCGGCGCACCGCCTCCGAGAACGCCTCCGCCTGCCACGGCCGCAAGTAGTGCGTCGTCCCGTCCTCCCGCCGCACAGACGCCACCACCGGAGTGAGGCACGTGAACTGCATGCGCTCCGCAAAGACCGGCTCCGCCAGCACCCGCACCTCCTCGATCAGAAACGGCACCGCCCCCACCCGGATCTCCGAGCCCGCGCACAGCAGGCCCGTCGCGCTGTGGGCGAGAAACTCCTCCCGCGGCGACGACAGATACCAGTCCACCGGGCCGGGCGCCAGCCGCAGCGACGCCCCCTCCGCCCGCCGGCGCGAAGCGGGCGCCCGAAGCCCCGAAAACACGAAGAGCTTCATGCGCCGCACGGGGTCCTCGTCCAGCGCATAGCCGCGCTCGTGCAGGAACTCCGCGTACTCCTCGTCCGACTCCCGGAGCAAGCGGTAGACCACTCCGGCCAGCTCGGCCTGGTGGCTGATGGGGATGCGCGCCTCGCGCTCCAGGCGCAGCCTGATCGCAAGTCTCATGGTTGGTTGCTCGCGCACCGACGGGGAAACCGGAAAGCCCGTCCGGAAGATCCGCGAATAGGCCGTGAGAAGCAGGACGAGGCCGGAAAGGGCTGCCCGCAAGGCGCCCGCCCGACGCGGTCGGGCCGGCCGGTGCGCTCCCAGGGCCCAGCGCCCTGCGCGCCAGCGATGGCGCGCAGGCCATCTCCGGGCATCGCCGCGGTACGCGCCTAGCCAGCGGACTCACCGCCGGCGCCGCAATGGGCCGATTGAGGCGCCATTCAACGAGCTGGCGAAGAATCCTTCCAGGACGCGCAAGCAATCTGCGGGATTGGTACTAGAGGGTGGAATGTTGCTGAGGAAAGGCGCAACAACGGGGCCTGGGCGTGGTCAACTCCCCGCATCCGGGGATGGGCCCGCGTTCCGGATCCGAGTAATCGGGCTGCACCCGGCCGAGCCTCCCGCTAGCCCGGTGGCTCGTCCGGCTCCAGCTCGGCCTCCGCAGGCGGCAGCTGCGTAAGGTCCAGCCTCCGCGCACCCGCCCACCGGTTCAGGTAGTAGGGGTCCGAGAGGGAAGACACGATCACTCCCCGGCGCCGGCTGGCGGCGTGCAGGAACCTGCCCTCTCCGATGTAGATCCCCACGTGGGAGATTCCCCTCTTGTAGGTGTTCTTGAAGAACACCAGGTCGCCCGGGACCATCTTGTCGCGGGGCACCGGCCGACCCCGCTTGTACTGCGCGGTTGAAGTGCGGGGCAGCATGAGTCCCCAGGCGCGGGCCACCGATTGGGTGAGCCCCGAGCAGTCGAGCCCGTTGCGGCCGTTGCCGCCGAACGCGTAGCGCGCGCCGCGGTAGCTCAGGGCTTCCTGGGCCAGGTACTGCCCCCGTCCCAGGCGCCTGTCCACCGCGGCGGACGCTGGTCCGGAGGAGACGGATGTGTCGGGCTCGGAGCGGACGTGGGTAATCGCGAGGACTGTTGCGGCAATCGCCGCGGCAGAGGCGCGCAGCCAGGAGTGCTTCACGGGGCCGGTTTCCTTTCCGTTCGGCCGCCGGCCCGCCCGCCTCCGGCCAGGCGCGCACAAGGGCGCACAGCGCACGCAGGGTGAATCCGCTGCGGGGATTCGGGTGGCAGAATGGACGCGGCTCTGCGCCGAGGCTGCCCGGGGCGGTCTGGAGGCTCGTTCTCTGACACAGGCCCTCGGGGGCCGCAGACAGGTCGTAGTATACCGCCGATTCCGCGACTCTGTGATCTTTTTCACATGCCGCCCGGCGGACGCCACGCCCCGTCACCTTGCACAGACGCCCGATGTTGCGGGCGGTTGCAGACGAACGGGCAGATGAGGCGGCAGGTTCTACGCCGCCTGAGCCAAGGAATCCGGCGCGTCCGCGACCGCCAGACCGCCCAGCGAGAGCTCCGCCAGCGTGCTGCCGGGCTCCGGAAGCAGCGCAAGGTGCGCCTCCAGCGTCCGGCGCATGGTCTCCACGGCCGCGTCAAATTCAGCGCACAGGTCCAGGATCCGGGCCTCCTCCGCCTGGCGCGCCTGCCGCGCCTCCGCCACCAGCTGGTCGGCACGAACGCGGGCCTCGCCCACGATTTGCTCCGCCTCTGCGCGCGCGTGGGCCAGCAAGCCCTCCGCCTCCTCCCGGGCGCGTTCAACCAGGCCGGCGGCCTCCTGCTCCACCTCCGCCCGGCGCTGCTCGGTGGCCACGAGCGCGCCGGCCAGCGCCGCCTCCTTCAGCCGGTAGCCCGCAAGCTCCTTCGCCTGCGCCGAAAGGTCCGCCGTCAGCTTCTCGCACCGAGCCGCCTGCTGGTCGAGCTGATTCTGCAGTGCGTCTAGGCGGCTGCCCAGACTGCGCAAGAACTCGTCCACGGCGCTGGGAGCATAGCCCCGCACTGTCCTGGGAAAGTCCGCCGTCAGGAGAAGCGAATCGCTTGCCATTCAGGTCCCCCGTGTTCTGTTCTCGTCCCGGCCCGCCCGGTGTGGGGTGCCATCCCGGCATGGAGGTCCAGCGTGAAGCAGATGCCTCCGCCGGGCGGCGCCCGCAGCCCGCGCGGCCTCCCATGTCCGCTGCTGCGCGCGGGCGTCCGGTCCCAGCGAGGCGGGCGCCAGACCCCCCGGCTAGAGCACGGACTCGCCCGGGGCAGGCGGAGCGGCGGTGAGCCGGATCCATCGCTCCCGTTGCCGGGAATCCAGCTCCAGCAGGATGCGGGCGCTCGTGGATGCTCGCAGCTGCCGCATGGCCGGGGCCACGTCGGCCGTTGCACCGTCCGCTGCTGCGCTCACCAGCTCCGTCACGCGGGCACGCTGCTCGGCCAGGCAATCTTCAATGGCCAGCCGCTGCTCCTCGGTCAGCCCCAACAGGGCGGCCACGTCCGGATGTGCCAGCGCCCCGGCGCCTTGCCTGCGAGCTGCGAGCCGCACAAACTCAGATTCCTCGGGCGAGAGTGCGGGCGCTGCAGGCACCGCCACTGTTGACACGGCGCGCGGCCGCGGCGCGGGCGGCGTGCGCTTGTCGGAGGACGCGATGCCCCCCACGGTGGCCAGCGCGCCGAAGAGCCCCGCGGCCGCCGCCGGCCGCCACACCATGGGAAACAGCGCCGGGCTGGGCGCCCTGCGCGCGGAGGCTCGTCGCTCCCGCCGCTCGCGCGTGCGAATCATCAGGAGACTGGCCAGTGCCGCCGCGTCGTCCCGGCCTGCCGTGCCGGCCAGTACAAGCCGCACCCCGTCCACCCAGGCCTCCCCCGCCGCCGCGCTAAAGACCGGGTCCGTGAGGCACGCGGAGCCGTCCGCGCGCACAAACAGGTTCTCCGCGCGCACCGCGCCGTGTGCAAGTCCCGCCTCGCGAAGCGCCCGGAGCGCCTGGGCTGCCTGCCGGTAGAGCGCCCTGCGCGCCTCGGTTCCGACTGGTCCCCCGCCGCCCAGCAGGGCGGCTGCGGATGCTCCGTCCACCCAGTCCCGGGCGCAGTAGACCGTGTCGCCGAACTCGCCCACCTCGTAGACTGGACAGAGATGGGGATGCCGGAGGCCCGCCAACGGCGCAAGACGTGAGAGCATGCGCGCCGCGCGCTCCCCGGCCTCCGCCTCAGAGAGCCATCCCAGCGGACGCAGCGCCTTCACAACCACGTCGCGGCCGTCCCGCAGGTCGACCGCGCGATAGGAAACGGAGACGCCCGACTGGGCGAGCGTTCCGCGGATGCCAAAGTGATCGGGAACCCGAAGTGGGATGGACATGGGAAACCCTCCGTTCTCTTCTTGGGATTATCGGAGGTCGCTCAAAGCCTCTCCACCCCGCGTTTCGGCCGGAATCCGGTGGGACTGCGCCGGGTCTGCAGGTGTCTTGGAAGCTCGGGGTGGGTGGCCGCAGGGGTGCTCGCCGGTGCCGCCTGCTTCCCTGTCCGACCAGTCAGGGGAGCGCGAAGAAGTCGGCCGGAGAACGGGGGACGCGCCTCAGCCGGAGCAGGCGGGCCGGCCTGGTCCACTCGACCACGAGGAGGCCGCCCGCCGGATCCGCTGCCACGGCGTGGGGCGCCCGGAAGACGGGCGCCTCCAACCCGTGCCCCTGTCCCAGCCGCGCCACCACGCTGCGGTCAGGGCCCAGGGCGGCCACATGGCCGTCCAGGTCGGCCACGAAGAGCAAACCGGCGTGGCGGGCGAACCCGCAAGGCATCCGGACGGGAGTCTGCCCCAAGGGACGTCCCCGCAGATCGAGCCACTGGACCCGGCCGTTGCCGCGATCCGCCACGCACAGCAGCGGGCTCTCTGGCGAACCCTCAAGGGAGATTCCGTGGGGGCAGTCAAACTGTCCGGGCCCGATTCCCGGCGTGCCCAGGGTCCGGAGGTGCCGCCCCTCCGGGGAGAAGAGGTGGACGACACTTCCGCCATAACCCTCGGCCACAAGGACCTCGCCGCCTGGCGCGATCGCCGCGTCCGTCGGCTGGTCCAGGGGGAAGTGCCGGGAGCAGGGACCATCGGCCACGCGGCCCAGGCGAAACAGCACCCGGCCGTGGAGGTCCAGCCGGGCTGCCTGACCCCGCAGGTTGTCGGTGATGAGGAGGGACTCGCCCGAAACGTCCCGGTGGATCCGGAGGCTGTGCCCGCCCTCCGCCCACTCGTCTCCCCAGCGCGCGACACAACGCCCGTCGCGTGTGAAGACCAGGACCGCGGGCCGGCCGCGATGGAGGAGATAGGTCCGGCCGCTGGAGTCGGCCGCCACACCTGCCCCCCAGCCGAGCTCCATTCCCCAGGGCAGCCTGGGCCAGCCGAGGTCCACCTCCCATGCCAGGCTGCCGGCCTGCAACCGGTCATGCGCGTGGGCACGATCCAGGGGGTCCGCCAGTGCGGCGAGTCCGGCCAGCATCTCCCGGCGGGAAGGGCCCGGGCGCGGCGGCGTCATGAGGTCCCTACCCCGCCGGCTTGGCCGCGAGGAGCGCCTTCAGCCGGCGGCCGGCGTCCGCCATCTGTTTGACGGCCTCCACGCGCATTAGCGTGGCCTCCTCGTCCCTCGCCGTCTCCTGCGTTTCCACAAAGAGCAGCATCGCCTCCACCGCCTGGCCGGCCAGGGCGCCCGCCTGGGCATAGAGGTCCCGAATCCGCAGGAAGGCAGGCATGGCTGGCATCTGCTCCAGAAAACCCACGGCCTCCTCCACACGCTTCCTCTCGGCGGTGGCGTCGCCATGGCACTGCTCCCGGGTGCGGCTTCCGTCCAAGAGAGCCTTGCGCACCGCCTGCAGGCGCAGCAGGCTGTCGCCCAGGGAGGTCTCCACAATCTGCAGGAGGGCCGCCGTGTCCCGGTTGAACTCGGCCGGGTCCTCGGCGGGGGTAAGCTCCTTCGCCCTCGTCCAGGCCGCCAGGCAATCGGACCAGCGGCCGCGCTGCGCGTGGAGGCGCGCCAGCCTTCGACAGGGCAGCGGACTGCGGGGGTCCGCCTCGCTGGCAGCCACAAACGCCTTCAGCGCCTCCTCGGGCGCGGCGGCTGACCAATGGGCGTCGCCCAGCGCCACCCAGGCACGTGCGTCCTTGGGGTCCAGACGCACCGCCTCGGCATACTCGCGGATGGCCGCGGTCGAGTCCCCCGCAGCCAAGTGGCTGTCGCCCAGGAGCCTCCGGAGCACGGCATCCTGTGGTGCCAGGGCCAGGGCGCGCAGCGCCTCGTCCCGGGCAGCCGCGTCCCACCCTCGCTCGTTGTAGGCCTGGATGAGCTGGCGGCGCAGGCCTGCGTCCCTTGGCTTGTCAGTGACCGCCCGGCGCAACGCCACGATGAGGCTGGCTGTGTCGTTCTGGCGGCGGAACTTCTCCGCCTGGGCCTCCCAAGGGGAGACGGCGGCTGGATTCGGGGCGCGCGGCTCGTCGGCGTCCCTCGCGGGCGCAGCCGGCACGTCCGGCTGCGCGCCGTCGGGCGTGGCAGGGGCCGGATGTGCCCCGGGCTTGGCGGCGGGTTCCGGTGCCAGGGGAACGAGGTCGCTGGCGCCGATGCGCACCGGCGCCGCGGTAATCTTCTGTACCAGCGTCGCCACGTGGGCGAGCGTGCCCTCGAGCACGCTGGGCGTCCTTCTCTTGCCCCGGAAGGGGTCCAGCTTCTGGAGGAACACTGTGGTCCACGTGGCCTGCCCGGAGAGTGCCTCCATCTCCGCGTCGGCGGCCACGCCGTCCTTGGTCCGGCGCCCGCTTACGCGCAGGGTCGCCACGGCGCCCAGCGCGGTGGCCACGCGGCGAATGGCCTCGGGGTTGAGCTGGTCCGCCGCATCTCCGGGCGCAAGCCGCTTCTCCTCGACCGCCTTGCGAACTGCGGGAAGCGACGGCCGGTACACCAGGGGCCGGAATCGCGTGGATTCGGCAAGCTCGCGGGCCAGGTAGGGTCCGAAGTCCACGAAGTCGCCCTGGCCGGCGGAGCTGGGCTGAGAGACGATCAGGAGAGTGGGGGGCTCCTGCCGGGCGATGGCCGGGAAGGCCAGCACGGCGAGCAGCAGCCCGCCAAGGACAACGCGGCGCGCCATCACTGCAGGGCCTTCAGCGCCGTCTCGCAGGCCCGGATGGCCCGGTTGGCGGCTTCCACATTGCGCCCGGACTCCGCCTGTTGCCGGTAGAGTGCCAGGGCATCGTTGTAGTGGGTGATGGCGCTCTCCCGGTCGTCCAGCCGCTGATAGCAGAGGGCGATCCGTTCGTGGATCAGTGCGCTCTGGTCCCCCGCCCCGTCCAGCGCCTTCAGGTACTCGCGAACGGCTGTCCGGTAGTCGCCGCGCATCTGCGCCTGGAGTCCCGCGGTCTGCCGGACTCGCGAATCCATGTGGGGCGGCTGGGACGTGGCGGCCGCGGTCCGGCCGGAACCGCCGCCAGCCGCAGGGCTCGCGCCGGGGTTCTGCGACACGACAATCTCAATCTTGCCGGGCGGGGGCGAGGGCTGGGCGGCAGCGGGAGGTGGACCCACTTCCGAGGGGGCCAGCCCGTTGTCGGGCAGGTGAATCGTCCTCTCGGCGGGGCGGGCGGGTTCCGCCTGCCGTTCCGGGCGACGCTCACTCTCCAGGGGCGCCACCTGCACGGCGGCGGGCGGAATGACGTTCTCCGGGGTCCGCTCTGGGCGGGCGGGGGCAGCGACAGGGCCGCGCGTGTCCAGCGCCGTGGGCGGCGGAGCTGCGGCGGCCTGGGGCGCGGCTGTGTGGGGCTGGGCCGCCGGGCTCGGAAGCGACTGGGCCATCTGCGGCTGGGCAGCCGGCGCCGGCTGCGGCGCGCCAGTCCGCACGTCCGGGGCTGAGGCCGGCACGTGCCTGCCGCCGTTGGCGAAGACCACGAAGGCGCCGCCCATCAGCACGAGCAGAAACACCCCCAGCGCCGCCACGGCCGCGCCCGCCGGCGTGCTCAGCACGGCCACGTGCACGGGCCGGCGGGAGGACGTGATCTTCACCCGCTTGACCACGCGCGTGGGATCGCGCAGCGCGTCCAGCTTCTCCCGGTCGGCGATGGACCCGGGGTTCAGCTGCAACACCTTCTCAAACTCGGCGATGGCCAGGTCCCGGGACCCCTGCACCTCATACAGCATGCCCAGGAGCGAGTGGGCCGAGGCGCTCTCCGGCCGCAGCTCCAGGGCGCTGCGGCAAGCGGCCACGGCTCCCTCCAGGTCGCCCTCCTCCTTCAGCTTGAAGGCGCGCACCATCAGCTCGCCCACCCGGTCCTCGGCGGGAACGGGCAGGGCGAACTCCTCCTCGGTGAGGCGTGGCGTGCCGCTCCTCTCCATCTTGCGGCCGCACTGCTTGCAGAAATTGGCGTCGGCGGGATTCCGCGTGCCGCAGTCCGTGCAGAACATGGCTGGGTCCCCCTCCCCCGGCGCGGCTGCCAGGGCGTCGGCGGGCGAGTGGCGCATTGGGCGGATCGCTCTCTGTGGCGGGTCTGTCGGCGGCCGCAGGCTCCCGACCACGTCGGAGGGACCGGGCATCCTGGGCTATTCTATCCGCATCGCGCCCCTTTGGCAACCCTGCAGCGCCGGATTCCCGTTGACTTCGGGCAGCGGCGAGGGTATACTAGCCTGTCTGGAGCAGAAGCCCGGTGATCCTGCCCGCTGCCGCCCACCGCGCATCCCGCGGAGGTGCCCAGCCGGGCTTTGTCTTGTCTGGACCGCACCGCGCCGCGAAAACCCATGTTCGAGAGTCTCACCGACAAGCTGCAGGGAGTGTTCGCCCGCCTGAGGGGCAAGGGCAAGCTCTCAGAGGCCGATGTGAACGAGGCCCTCCGGGAGGTGCGCCTGGCGCTCCTGGAGGCCGACGTCAACTTCAAGGTCGTCAAGGAGTTCGTCGCCCGCGTGCGCGACCGTGCCGTCGGACAGGAAGTGCTGGAGAGCCTAACCGCCGTCCAGACCGTGGTGAAGATCGTGCGCGAGGAGCTCATCGAGCTCCTGGGCGGCACCGACTCCCGCCTGCACTTCGCCCCCCGGCCGCCCACCGTGGTCATGCTCTGCGGACTGCAGGGCTCCGGCAAGACGACCACGTGCGGCAAGCTGGGTCACTGGATGCGCCGGCAGGGGCGCAACCCGCTCCTGGTGGCGTGCGATGTCTACCGGCCCGCGGCCATCCGCCAGCTCCAGGTGCTGGGCGAGCAGCTGGGCATTCCCGTCTTCGCCACCGGCGAGGACGTCGCCCCGCCCCAGATCGCCGCTTCCGCCGCCCGCCATGCCGAGAACAGCGGCTTTGACGTGATCCTGCTGGACACTGCGGGACGCCTGCACATCGACGAGGCCATGATGCGGGAGCTCCGCCAGGTGAAGGCTGCCGTGAACCCCACCGAGACCCTCCTGGTGGTGGACGCCATGACCGGCCAGGACGCGGTGAACTTCGCCCAGGAGTTCCACCAGCAGCTTGCCGTGGACGGCTTCATAATGACGAAGCTGGACGGCGACGCCCGGGGCGGCGCAGCCCTCTCCATCCGAAGCGTCACCGGCGTGCCCATCAAGTTCGTGGGCACGGGGGAGAAGCTGGACGCCCTGGAGGGCTTCCATCCCGACCGGATGGCCTCCCGCATTCTGGGCATGGGAGACATCCTGTCTCTCATCGAAAAAGCCGAGCAGGCACTGGACGAGAAGAAAGCTGCCGAACTGGAGCGCCGCCTCCGCGAGAACCGGTTCGACCTGAACGACTTTCTGGACCAGATGCAGCAGATGAAGCGCATGGGACCCCTGAGCCAGCTCATCGGAATGATCCCCGGCATGAGCGGCCTCAAGGACGTGCAGGTGGACGAGAAGCTCCTGGCCCGCCAGGAAGCCATTGTCAAGTCCATGACCCTGGAGGAGCGCACCGATCCCTCCATCCTGAACGGCAGCCGCAAGCGCCGCGTCGCCCTGGGAAGCGGGGTCACTGTTCAGGAGGTGAACCAGTTTCTCAGCCAGTTCGAGATGATGCGGCAAATGGTCCGCACAATGACCGGAGGCGACCTGTCGCGCAAGCGCAAGCGCCGCCTGCGGCTGCCGTTCTAGGAGAGGCCGTCCGGTGCGCCAGGGCCCTGCGGACGAGAAGGGCCGGGCAACGCACATCGCATACCGAAAGCAGGAGGCAAGAGTGCCCGTCAAGATCCGACTGAGGCGCATGGGCGCCAAGAAGCGGCCGTTCTACCGGCTGGTGGCAGCCAACAGCACCGACCCCCGGGACGGCCGCTTCCTGGAGACCATCGGCTACTACGATCCCAACACCGACCCAGCCACCGTCAAGATTGATGAAGACAAGGCGCTGAAATGGCTCTCCAACGGCGCCCAGCCCACGGACGTGGCCCTCAGCCTCCTCAAGCGCCAGGGGGTGATGGACAAGCTGGCCGCCGCCAAGGGCAAGCCGGCCCAGAGCTAGCACTCCGGGCCGGGGGCTCTGCCACCACGGGCGAAGCCTTGGCTATGAATCGCGAGCCCCCGGACGCGGGCTCGCCCAGCCGGCTTCAGCCCGGGCCACGACAATAGAGCCCCGGCTCAGCGCGGCGAGGCCGACCACTGGGAGAAGCGGCAGGGAATCCAGCCCAGGCACCCCGGCCGCGCCATGCGTGGTCCGAGCAATCGTTGGCGGACAGGACAGGCTGATGCGAAGACTGGTAGAGTACATCGTCAAAGGGCTCGTGGACCATCCCCAGGATGTCGAGGTGGCGGAGATCCCCCTGGCCGAGAGCACCGTGTACGAGATTCACGTGGCCCCCTCCGATCTGGGCAAGGTCATCGGCAAGGGGGGCCGTGTGGCCAACGCCATCCGGGCCGTGGCCAAGGCCGTGGCCCAGAAAGACCGCCGCCGCGTGGCCGTGGAAATCGCGGACTGACGGAGGACGACCGGCGCCCGTGCGAGCAGAACAACCAGTGCTCGAGGGCGACGCCCCGTACGAGCATGCCGGCTGAACGCTGCAACACAACCATGGCGCATGAGGAGTGGAACTGGACCATCGGCACGGTGGCGGCGCCCTTCGGAATTCGCGGGGAGCTGAAGGTGCGCTTCGAGACCGACTTCCCGGAGCGATTCGAGCAGACGCCCGCTGTATTCCTGCGGCCCAAGGAGGGGACAGGACGGGTCTTTCAGGTGGAGCGTGCCCGGCCGCACAAGGGGCAGGTGCTGCTGAAGCTCAAGGGCATCGATACCATGACCGATGCCGAGGCGTGGCGTGGCGCCGCCGTGCAGGTGCCCCGGAGCCAGGCCGTAGACCTGCCTCCCGACTCGTACTGGACTTCTGACATAATCGGCTTCGAGGTGGTCACGGGGGGTGGCCGCCGCCTGGGAACACTGGACGAGGTCCTGCCCTATCCCGCCCAGGACCTGCTTCGAGTGGGAGAGGCGCTGATCCCGGCAGTCCGGCCGATCGTGGTGCGCGTGGACGTGGAGGCGCGGCGAATTGTCGTGAATCCGCCGGAGGGACTCCTGCCGGGCGAAGAGCCGGAGCATGCGGATTGAGGCCGTCACCATCTTCCCGCAGATGATCGAGGATGCGGTCTCCCACAGCATCCTGAAACGAGCGCGGGACGCGGGCCTCGTGCAGATCGAGGCGGTGGACCTGCGGGCATTCGCCCAGGGGCGGCACCGAATCACCGACGACACACCCTGCGGGGGTGGAGGCGGCATGATCATGAAGCCCGAGCCCTTCGCTGCGGCCATCGACCACCTGACGGCCGAGCACGGCCCTGCACGGGTGATCCTGACGGATCCCCAGGGCGAACGGTTCACCCAGGAGAAGGCCAGGGAGCTGGCGGCAGAGCCGCACCTGATCTTCCTCTGCGGACACTACGAGGGGGTGGACGAGCGGGTGCGGGACCACCTGGCCACCGACGCCCTCTCCATCGGCGACTATGTGCTGACAGGCGGCGAGCTGCCCGCACTGGTGATGATCGATGCCATCGTGCGACTGCAGCCCGGCGCACTGGGTGACGCGCAGGCCGCGGAACAGGACAGCTTCTCAGAAGGACTGCTGGAACACCCGCACTACACGCGGCCGCGGGAGTTCCGAGGCTGGCGCGTGCCAGACATCCTGTTCAGCGGCCACCACGCCCGCATCGAGAAGTGGAGACGTTGGCACCGCCTGCAGCGGACACGGGACCGCCGGCCGGACCTCTGGGCCCGGTTCACACCCACGGAGGACGACTTGAAGCTGCTCGCCCAAGGCGAGCCCACCGACCAGGAATGAGGGAGCGGTTCCGCCGCGGTCCCGCCAGGGAGATGCCATGAATCCGATAATCACTGAGATCGAGCGCAGCCAGGTGAAGGCGGAGGTTCCGCGCTTCCGCGCCGGAGACACCGTGCGGGTCTATGCCCGCGTAGTCGAAGGGGGCAAGGAGCGAGTGCAGATGTTCGAGGGCGTGGTCATCGCCATGGGCGGCTCGCTGAACCGCACTCACTTCACGGTCCGCAAGATCTCCCACCAGATCGGCGTGGAGCGCACGTTCCTGCTCCACTCGCCCCGAATCGACCGCATCGAAGTGACCAGGCGGGGCAAGGTCCGCCGCGCCAAGCTGTACTATCTTCGCAACGTGGTTGGCCGGAAGGCCCGCATCAAGGAGCTCCGCACCGACCGCTAGATTCCCGTGCGGGCGGCCGCGGCACGCAGCCGGGCACCCCACACCCCACACGTCTCATGCATCCACAAGAAGTCGGCGCCACCGAGTGGCTGGCCAACCTCTCCATCGGCTGCGTGGTCATGGCCGCGTTCGTCCTCACCGCGATCCGGCTGATCCTCGTGCCCAGCCGCACGGCCTTCGCACGGTCCGTGGCCGAGCTGGTGGAGTCCCTCATCATCGCGGGCGTCCTTGTCTTCCTGATTATCAGGCCCTTCTTCCTCCAGGCGTTCTTCATCCCCTCGGAGTCCATGGAGCCAACGCTCATGGGACACGAGGCCGGAGTGAATCCGGCCACCGGGCGCGTCTACAGGGAGAGCATCCACGACCACATCTTCGTGAACAAGCTCATCTACCGCCTCCGGGAGCCCCAGCGCGGGGAGATCATCGTCTTCCGTGCCGAGAAGAAGGCCGACAAGGCGGGCGGCGAGCAGAACGAGAACGTGCTCATTAAGCGCCTGGTGGCGGTGCCGGGGGACACGCTGGAGGTCAAGGAGGCGCAGGATGGCAGGGTCCGCCTCTTCATCAACGGCCGCCAGCAGGACGAGCCCTACGTGAAGGAGGAGATGCGCAGCCCCCAGCCTGCGGAGGCGGAATACGGCACGCGGGGCCCGCTCACGCTGGGCCGGAACGAGCTCTTCGTGATGGGCGACAACCGGAACAACAGCAACGACAGCCGCTTCTGGGGCCCCCTCCCCCGGGACCGGGTCATCGGCAAAGCCAGCGTGATCTTCTGGCCCCTCAGCCGAATCAGGCTGATCCACTAACGCAGTGCGGTGGGGGAGCGGCGGCACGACCGCGCCGCTCTCCCACTCACGGTTTCCCCCATGCGCAGAACGCCGGAGGAGTGGTGGCGGGAGGAGAAGGCCGCGCTAGCGCGCGGCTTCCGTGTCATTGGGGGAGTGGACGAGGCCGGACGGGGGCCTCTCGCCGGGCCCGTTGTGGCCGCCTGCGTGGTGCTTCCCTTCGGCTGCGGGCTCCCCGGAGTGCGCGACTCCAAAACGCTCTCTCCCGACCAGCGTCAGCGCGCCTATGACCGAATCCTGGAGCGCGCGCAGGCGATCGGGGTGGGCATGGCCCATGCGGAGGCCATCGACCGCATGAACGTCCTGCGGGCCGGCCACGAGGCCATGCGTCAGGCGGTGGCAAGCTGCGCCATCCTTCCCGATGTGGCCCTGCTGGACGGTCTTCCCGTGCATCCGTTTCCCGTTCCGCAGATCGCCCTGGTGAAGGGCGACTCCCGCTCAATCTCCGTCGCCGCCGCCTCGATCGTGGCCAAGGTCGTGCGCGACCGATACATGGTTGAGCAGCACGCCCTGTGGCCCCAATACGGCTTCGACTCCCACAAGGGCTACTCCACTCCTGAGCATCTGGCCCGCCTTCGGGAGCACGGGCCCTGTCCACTCCACCGCCGGTCGTTCGCGCCGGTGGCGGAGGCGGCGGGCCTGGTCCTGCTGCCGCTCGAGACGGACCGCCGCGCTGAGACAGGGGCGTCCGGAGAGCAGGTCGTCGCAGCCCATCTGCAGGCGCTGGGCTGGCGAATCCTGGCCCAGCGGTTCCGCACGCAAGGCGGCGAGGTGGACCTGGTGGCGGAGGAGGGAGGCACCCTCGTCTTCGTGGAGGTGAAGGCGCGCCGCAGCCGGTCGCACGGCCAGCCCGCGGAGTCGGTCGATGCGCGCAAGCGGGCCCGGATTGTGTTGGCTGCGCACGCGTGGATGGCGGAACACCGCGCCCTGGACCGGCCCTGCCGATTCGACGTCGCCGAGGTGCGGTTCCAACCGGACGGCGCGGCCGCACTGAACCTCCTGCGGGGCGCGTTCTTCGCCGGAGAGTGATCTCTGGTCCGCGCTCATCGAGGACCCCTGTCCAGGGGTTGAGCGGCGAGCGAGGACAGGACCAGCAGGGCGGCCGGCCCCCCCGCCTGGAAGTCGCCGGTCCGGCGGATGCCCCGGCCGTCGGCTCTGGGCAGATGTCGGCTGATCAGGCCGGCCTGGCGAGGCGTTCCGCGTCGCCGCCTGGCAGGCCGCGCGTGTTGATGGGTGGCGGCGCCACATAAAGGGGCGCCAGGGCCAGCGGATCGTCGGAGCGGCCCGCCAGGATCCGCTCCCCCGCCAACCGGCCCACCACCTCCGCCCGGGGCGGCTCGGGAGGCGCCACCTCCACCCGCGCTGCCGCCGGGCCCAGGAGCACCACCAGGTGCTCGCGCACGGCGGGCACGCCCTCCCCGCAGAGCAGCACGCGCCCGGGCTCTTCGCGAAGCCGCTCCGCCAGCAACTCCACCGTCAGCGTCTCCGGCTCGCCCGCCGCGGATCCTGGTGCGAGCCGCTGCACATACCACGTGCCGGGCCGAGCACGGATCACCGCCACCACTGTCGGCTGCCCAGGAGCGCCAGGACCCAGCCCGGCGGGAGCGCAGGCTGCTGCCACAGCCTCCAGGCTCGACACTCCGGCCACGGGCAGGCCGAGAACGTCGGCCCACATCTTCGCGGTCATGACCCCCACGCGCACGCCGGTGAACGAGCCAGGGCCGATTCCCACTCCCAGACCCTCCACGTCCTCCAATCGCGTGCCTGCCTCCCGCAACACCGAGTCCACCTCGCCCAGGAGCCGCTCCGATAGGCGCATGCGGTGCCGGAACGCCCGAACCTCCAGCGTGCCGCGCTCGTCCACCACGGCCACGCCGCACACGTCCGTCGTGGTTTCCAGCGCCAGGATCAACATGACTGCTCCAGCTCCGCGGCGATCGCCGCACCCCGCATACCCGTGCCGGAGAACGCAAGCCGCCGGACGTCCCCCTCTCCGCGCTCGATGCGGACGTGCAGGTGGTCCGGAGGCGCCAGCGCGCCAAGTCGCTCCGGCCACTCCACCACGAGCACCGCGTCCCCCTCCAGCAGGTCCAGGAAACCGGTGCCCTCCACCTCCTCCTCGTCGCGGAGCCGGTAGGGATCCACGTGGGCCATGCGCGCCGCCGCGCCCCGGTGCTCATGGATGAGGGCGAACGTGGGGCTCGTCACCGGCGCCGCCACGCCCAGCCCCCGGGCAATCCCCTGGGCCAGCGTGGTCTTGCCAGCGCCCAGTTCGCCCTGGATCAGCACCGCGTCGCCGGGGCGGAGCAGCCGCCCGATTCGCTCGCCAATCTGAACCATCTCGTCGGCCGTGCGGGCCTCCAGCGTGGCCATGCCCTATTCTAGACGATGCGCGCTCCCGCCAGGAGCGTCCGCCTAGCGTTCACCCCCGCTGTAGGCAGGCAGGACGCCGGCCACCAGGAAGGCCAATGAGAGCAGGCCGAATACTGCCAGCACCAGCCCCACGGCTGGACCGCGCCAGCGGTGAGGCACCAGCGCCTGGATCCCCGCCGCACCCAGCAGGGCCAGCGGGAGAAGCGCGGGATAGAGATACCGGCCTTGGGCCTGGAAGTACTGCCAGACAAAGGCCAGGAAGCTGGCGGCCACCAGGCCGGCGGCCCCCAGCAGGAGCCAGGCCCCCCGCGCGCGCAGCCCGGCCAGCCGGCCCCGGCGGCCCAGCGTGAGCGCGAGGCCGCTGGCTCCGGCCAGCGCCGCGGCCAGCCCGGGCACGTAGAAGGGCGGCGGCATGAAGACCGGCACTCCCAGACGGGCGCGCTCATCGTTGGGAGTGTAGGCGCCCCAGAACGTGCGGAAGGTCCAGGAGGCAACCAGCCGCAGGTAGCCCGCGCGGTCCATGGGCTCCGGGGACGCCTCCAGGGCGCCTGTCCACGCATCCACGCGCAGGGGCTGGCGTCCGATCCAGTCGGAGGCCTTGGAGGTGCCCTCGAACTCCCGGGCGAAGGCCCGCAGGGGCGCAGCCTCGCCGTAGAGGCGCATGTTCCGCGCGGCCCAGCCGACGTTCAGCACCAGCACCGCCAGCAGGAACACCCCCGCTGAGCGCACTGCCAGGCGCATGTCGCCCTCGCGCCCGGCCAGGAAGAACGCCGCCAGGCCCACGGGCACCAGGAGGATTCCGCTGGCCTTTGTGAGCAGAGCCGCACCCACCGCGGCGCCCGCGGGAAGGGCGGTCCGGGGCGTGGCGCCGTTGCTCAGGACCAGGAGCAGGGAGAGGAGGCTGGCACAGAAGAGCAGCTCCGTGAGGGAGTCGTTGCCCGCGCTGGCCATGACCGCCTGCCGCATGGGAATGAGGGCGGCAAGGCCCACAGCCAGGGCTGCAATATGCGGGTCCTCCGGGTGGAGAATCCGCGCGGCCCGCAGCACCACCAGCAGCGAGAGCATGCCGAGGACCACGGAGAGCCATCGGACCGCCAGGGGACCCGCCGGGTAGAGCGGCGCCGCCAGCAGGTAGTAGAGGGGCGGCTGGTGCCACTCGTACGTGGGGAAGCGGGGATCATCGCGGACGGGCGCGCGGCCCGCCTCCGCAAGGGCCTGAACGTACTTCAGGTGGGCCGCCTCGTCCGGCGCGTTGATGAAGTTCAAGCTGGAATCGGGCGCTACGGGGGTGGTGTGCGCATGCCCCCCAGCCAGCAGCAAATAGCCCGCTAGAGTGGCAGCAATCACCAGCCTCCACACGCGCGGCAGCGGCGCTGTCCGGGGAGGCAGCTCGGACAGGGGCGGAGCGGCTGGCTCCAGGCGACGGCGGCGGCTCAACGGCCGCTCCGAAACTCAAGGACCACCGCCGCCCGGAAGGAGGCATCGTGGACCACCACGGCGTGGCCGTGGTGCAGGGCGTCGCCAAGCAGGCCGCGCCACCGCTCGCCAGGCATGCCGGGATAGTACCACTCCAGCAACAGGCGGGCTGTGGCGCCGCTCCGCACCGCATCCCAAAGCCGTGCCATCTCCTCCGCGGGCTTGGGCGCGAACTGCAGATTCACCAGGGCGTAGCGGATGCCATGCCGCAGAAACCAGTCCGCCATCTCCCTGCCGGACCGGAAGTCTCTGTAAGGGATGTAAAGCGAGTGCCCCTCGTTGCCCCACAGGTAAGGCCGGTCCAGGTAGAATCCGCGGTTCTCCTCGAAGAGCACCACGCCCGCATCCCGCGGCGTGTTCCGGTTGAGCCACTGAACCGACTGGTAGATGTTCAGCCTGCGGCTCAGATAGTCGGCCTGCGCGGCCGGGTCGAAGGCCCGCACCCACTGCTGGGGCGCCTGGCCCCCGAACAGCGCCACCGCGACGAGCGCCTGAAACCCGAACGCGGCTGCCGCAGCCGCGCGCACAGGGCGAGAGGCAGCCGCCAGCCGGTCCACGCCCTCGCCCCCCAGCAGGGCGCACAGCGCGATGAGTGGCACGAAGTAGCGCACGTACTGCATGGACTGGGACCAGGCCACCAGCCAGAGCAGCGCCAGGGACGCCACCAGCCTTGCTGCCGGCGACCTCCGGGGTGCCAGCGCCAGCAACGGCGGCGCTGCCAGGAAGAGAAAACCCGCGTGGGAGTGCGGCCCGGGGTCGTTCAGGTTATAGAAGAGTCGCGGAATCGCCACAAGATCCCACGGACCCATGACCATGCTGCGAAAGCGCGCGGGCCACGTGGGCGGCTCATGGCGCGGGACGATGCTCTCCGCGTCCTGGGCCACGGTCACCCGGACGCCGCTCTGGCCAAAGCTCGTCTGTTCAGCGGAGTAGGGCTTCGCCAGCTCGGCGCTCCAGTAGCGGCCTCCGAAGACCGAGTAGGCGAAGGGATAGACCGGATTCCCCGTCCATGCCCAGGACTTCACGTAGAACGGACAGCCCACCACCGCGGCGATGCCGGCAAAGGCAAGTCCCCGCCGCACTCCCGAGCCCAGCGCCACCAGGATCGCCAGAGCCACGAACGGGATGAGCGCAAGGGCCTTCACGGAGAGGCCGAACCCCATGAGCACGGCCGCAACGCGCAGCCATGCCGGGTCCTGCGTCCGACGGTGCTCCAGGCAGGCGCCCAGAGCTGCCAGGGTGTAGAGCGTGAGCCCCATCTCGATGTAGGCCGCCCCCGCCTCCCAGAGCACGATGGGCGTGGTGGCAAAACAGAGCGCGGCGGCAACTCCCGAGCGGGGCGAGAGGTGCCGGCGCCCGATGGCCAGCAGGCCCAGCACGGCAAGCACCCCGGTGGCCAGATGGAAGAGATTCGCCAGCGCGAACCCCTGGAAGAGCAGGCCGGCGGTGAACAGCATCTCCACCAGGAAGGGGAAGTTGGAGTGATGGTCTGTGGGCAGATAGACGATCG